>OAVX01000327.1_pt1 | contig 33980 bp, 24 predicted proteins | sample 1476471 | NCBI WGS metagenome assembly OAVX01 (sample SAMEA2580114, study PRJEB22360) | human gut metagenome | biome: human gut; feature: human-associated habitat; material: faeces | place: Denmark | collected 2008/2010
CAGTAATTATCAATATTGAATCGTAAATGATGACGAAGCACCATAGTTCTTGAAGGACTCAGATATATTTTGAGCATGTAAAAACACAAACGATAATTAATTGAGATATGAATTATAAATCTAATTTACTAATCCAATGTTATTATGACAAAAGATTTTAAACGCTTTTATGTATCGAGAGCGATGTTTTTGGGGACTTCCGTGTTCTTAGCATCGATCGGGATAGCTTCTGCTAATCCTTCTACCGGTACACTGAGTTCTGCAGAACTCAGTCCTGTTGTCGCTTCGCCACAACAGGCTAAATACACTATTAAAGGTATAGTTGAAGACGAATTTGGTCCGGTCGCTGGAGCAAATGTCGTAGAAAAAGGAACGACTAATGGGACGATTACAGACATGGATGGAAACTTTGCACTTGAAGTGAATCCGAATTCGACTTTAGTTGTTTCATTTATCGGTTATAAAGAGCAGGAGATTCAAGTTAACGGGCAAACTTCGTTTACAATTAAATTGAAAGAAGATTCTCAGGCACTTGAAGAGGTTGTTGTTGTCGGTTATGGAACGCAGAAAAAAGTGAATCTTTCCGGTTCTATTACGTCTGTTAATGTAGGGGAAATGACCGAAAGTCGTCCGTTAACAAGTATTTCTACTGCACTTGCAGGTACTGCACCAGGTGTTCATATAGCGTCAACTAACAACTTGCCGTCGAATAATGGAGATGCAGAAATCACAGTTCGCGGTCAAGGAACATTGAACAATTCTTCGCCCTTGGTTATCATTGACGGTGTGGAAGGGAGTATGAGTTCCGTTAATCCCCAAGATGTGGAAACCATGACTGTTTTGAAAGATGCAGCCTCGTCAGCTATCTATGGATCACGTGCTGCAAACGGTGTTATACTTATTACAACAAAGTCGGGTAAATCTGGCAAAATGAAATTGGAGTATAACGGTTATGTCTCATTCGAAACTTTAAAGCAGCCTTACGAAGTGATAAGCGATTATGCGACCTATATGGAGCTAATGAATGAAGGGATGCTTAACAGCAACAAAGATGCTCCTTTCTCACAGGCAACCATTGATCTTTGGCGTGAAAAATCGAAAGATCCAAATGGCTTGACAAACGGAGTCCCTAATTACTTGGCTTATCCTAATAGTAATCTTTTTGATGTATATCAAACAGGAGTTTCTCATCAACACAATATTTCGGCCTCGGGAGGAAGTGAAAAATTGACTTATTATACTTCTTTCAATTATTTAAATAATCCAGGTATTCTGGAAAACATGGGGTACGAAAAATTTAGTCTCCGTGCAAATATTGATTCACAGCTGAAAGATTGGTTGAAAGTAGGTGTGAATATGAGTGGTTATGTCGCCAACACGACTCCTGTTACAGAAAATCTGGATGACATCTACACGTATGGATTGACAGGTGGTAACCCTGGAGTTGCTTATTTGGATGATCAAAATCGATTGGGTATCAATGCTAATCCGGAAGACGACCCGCAAAATGCAACGAATAACCCGTACAATCGTTTGCGGAATGTGACAGGAAATATTGATATGAACAGTATGAAGACACGTTTATATGCAATTTTGACACCGTTGAAAGGATTGACAATTCAAGGCTCTTATACATACGATTACTACGATAAGAAAAAGGTGTCCAAGCCGAACTTCGTGCCATTATATAATTTCCAGACTGGTGCACTGTATTCTGACGGAGTCGGACAGACAAGTATTACAAATTACAGTGAAAAGACCATTCGTAACTTTATGGATGCGACAGCTCGCTACGAACGGAATTTCTTTGATGATCGTTTAAGTGCAACTTTGATGGTTGGTGCCAGCCAAGAACAATACAAGTATTCGGATTTTGGTGTAACACGCAAAGATTTAATTGACCCGTCGTTAGGGGTTGTCGAAGGAGCCTATGGAGATTATTCGGGAGAAGGTAATACCTATGAATGGGCAATGCGTTCATTCTTCGGACGTTTAAATTTAGGGTGGGATGACCGTTATTTGCTTGAAGTAAACCTTCGTGCCGATGGTTCCTCTCGCTTCAACAAGAACAACCGATGGGGGTATTTCCCGTCTTTCTCAGGAGCTTGGCGTTTGTCTGAAGAGGCATTTATGGAGGATACCAGAAGCTGGTTGGATAATTTGAAACTTCGTGCATCCTACGGATCGTTAGGTAATAATACACTGGGGGATAATCGTGATAAGGATGGAAACTATATGTCTCAGTCAATGTTTGCACAAACTAATTACGTTTTGGGGCGTACTGTCGTAAATGGATTGTCACAGACTGCGATAGCAAATGCTGATTTAACATGGGAAACGACTTATATCACGAACATCGGTGTTGATTACGGCCTGTTGGGAAACCGTCTTTCTGGAAGTATTGAATATTTCGACAAACGTACGAAAGGTATTTTGATTGACTTGCCGGCGCCGATGGTACATGGTAATGCAACAGTACCTAAACAAAACTCAGCCAAGGTTTCAAACCGAGGTATCGAATTCACGACCAGTTGGAATGATAAGATAGGAAAAGACTTTTCTTATAATGTTGGTTTTAATTTCACCTACATTAAAAATAATGTTGATAAGTTTAAAGGAGGTGATGCTTCTTATGATGGAGCCCGTATGTTGAAAGAAGGATTACCAATCTGGTCTTTATATGTATTGGAGGCTGACCGTATCATCCAGACTGACGAAGATTTGGCGATTGTCGAACAAATGGTCGCCAATAACCCGGATGCATTCACTGCATTCGGAACACCTCAGAAAGGTGATCTCCTGTATAAAGACGTTAACGGAAGAGATGAAAACGGGGAACTGACAGGTAAGCCTGATGGAAAAATTGATAATGATGACCGTGTGGTAGTAGGTAACGGACAGAATCCTAATTTTACGTTTGGTATGAACTTAGGTTTCGAGTGGAAAGGTATCGATTTCTCAATGTTATTTCAGGGACAGGCTGGCTTGAAAGATATTTTCCACAGTAATTTGTTCCGTAGTGTGGTTCGTCAAGGATATCAAATCAATGCGGATGTTGCCGATGGGCGTTGGTATGAAGGACGGACAGATGCAACTTATCCTCGTTTCTTGGACTATAGTGATACACGGAATGAACAGAATTCTACGTTCTGGGTAGCCAATAAAAACTATCTGAAGATTCGTAATATCACGTTGGGATATACATTGCCAGCTCATTGGACTCAGAAAGCCTATTTGGAACGTGTTCGCATTTACGGAAGTTTGGAAAATTTCTTTACGTTTACTTCATGGAAAGGATATGATCCGGAAGTAAGTGGTGTTACTTACCCGACTATGAGACAAGCTGTAGTTGGTGTGAACGTCTCGTTTTAACAATAAAGTCAAATCATTAAAAAGAAAAATAAAATGAAAAAACATATATTGTCTTTGATGGCAGCTGTATCTCTACTCACAGGTTGCTACGATTTAGACAGGACTCCTTATGACCAAGTGAGCTCGGAGGCAATGTGGCAAACGGCAGACCAATGCAAGCAGGGATTGATGGGAGTTTATGCCTCCTTGAAAGAGGATGACTTGTTCGGTAAAATGTTTTTGATCGATGTCAACTCTGATGTGGCTGCCGGTTATGATCAATACGAAGTACTACAGTTGGGAACCGCTACTTCAAAAACTGGTTTTATGAATAGCAAATGGCAGGATGGGTACAACAGTATCCAACGTGCAAATTTAGTTATCCGAAATGTAGCAGATGCTCCAATTGAAGAAGGTACAAAGAATCAGATATTGGGAGAAGCACATTTCTTACGGGCTTTAGTCTATTTCCATCTAATGGATTATTTCGGAGGTCTCCCTCTTTACGATGAATCAGTCGATTTGGAAAAAGATTTTAATAATCTGATGAATCCGAGAAGTTCGGTTGAAGATACACGTGCTTTTATTGTCAAGGATTTAGAGAAGGCATTGGAGTGCGGTCTGCCAGAGGCATGGGATAGTGAAAGCTATGGACGTGTGACTTTAACTGCCGTTCAAGCATTGCTGGGAAAAGTCTATTTATACGCGAAAGAATATGACAAAGCTGTCGAATGGTTGGAAAAATCTACGAGTGGACATGAATTATATAGTGATTATGCGGGTTTGTTTAATTTAGATGGTGGTCACACCAGTTCGGAGATGATCTTTTCGATCGTTAATCTTGGTGGTACCGGTAACAGCTATGGTATGCCACTCTGTTTTTATGCAGGAACACGTGCTTCTTATGGCAGTTGTTGGAATAATACGGTTCCTTCATCTACATTGATTGAAATGTATGAATACAAAGATGGGCGTCCTTTTGATTGGGATGAACTTTTCCCTGGATTTACAACAAGTAATGATGTGAAGGAAAGTGTGTTCAGATGTACAGCTAATTCAAGTGCAACGGAGATCATAAGTATGCCTGAGGAAAACAGAGCTAAGATTTTACAGATGTATGAAGATCGTGATCCTCGTATGCAAGCGACTGTTATTTTGCCTTATACGACATATCAAGGTTGGTATAGCAACAAAAAAACAGAGATGCTCTTTGTTGTCGCTAAAAATGAAAAAGGAACTATAACGTTGTCTTCTGCTAATGGTTTTGTTTATAATAATAGAGGTGGTTGGGAAACTTATTTCTGGCGTAAATATGTTCCGGAAGGAGACTGGGATGGTGCAATTACAGATCGTTCACATACACCAGTAAACTTCCCTATTATCCGTTTGGCTGATGTTTATTTGATGTTGGCGGAGGCTTATAATGAACAAGGTAATTCAACGAAAGCAGTTGAATATATTAATAAAGTTCGCGAGCGTGCTGGTATCGCCTTGCTAAATAGTGGCCCTGATTATCTGAAAGCGGTAACAAAAGATGAAATATTCCAACGCATATTTAAGGAAAGGGCTGTCGAATTTGCAAATGAAGGACTTCGTGATAGTGATTTACGTCGTTGGCAACTATCCCATACGATGTTAAACAGAGAAGAGTATGGGTTTACTGGTAAACGTATGTTTACCCGTGTATTCCGGGAAAATCGTGATTATCTGTGGCCAATACCGCAAGATGAAATAGATATGAATAGTGCTATTAAGCAAAATCCGGGATGGTAACTTGTGATCCATAAATGAAAAGGAGGTTACTTCTGTCAAGATTTGAATTCTTGTTACGGAAGTAACCTTTTTTATGACTAAAATTTATATGAACATGCAGAATGCAAATTTGTTATTGACTGCTTGCCTTGCTATAGTTTCTGTAGCCGATGTAATGGCACAATCGAAAAAACAAAATGTATTATTTATCATTTGTGATGACCTTCGCCCTGAGTTGGGCTGTTATGGACAGAAGCAGATCAAGTCCCCGAATATTGATCACTGGGCAGCACAAAGTGTATTATTTAACCGGGCGTATTGCAATATTGCTGTATCCGGTGCTTCCCGTGCAAGTCTGTTGACCGGATTGCGTCCGACAAAAAATCTGTTACAGGCTTGGAATACCCGTACCGATGTTGATGTCCCTGACGCAGTTACCATACAGAAATGTTTTAGAGACGCTGGGTATATAACGATTGCAAACGGAAAGATATATCATCACCTGGATGAGGCCTCCATGAAATATTGGGATGATGTCATGCCTCCCGTACCAGGTACGGCAATGGGATACCACTCGGAGGAAAACTTGGCTTTAATGCAAAAACAGAAAGAAACCGGTAAAGGTCGGCGTGGATATTTTTATGAGCATGGAGATTTTCCCGAAAAGGATTATCTGGATTGGCAAATCGCTGATAAGAGCATACAGGATTTGAAAAAAATGAAAAAACAGGAAAAGCCTTTTTTTCTTGCCGTAGGATTCATTCGTCCTCATTTGCCTTTTGTTGTGCCGCAGAAGTATTGGGATCTGTATGATCATTCCAAAATTGAAATTCCTGATAATTATATATTAAAACCAGGCAACAACATTCCGGAGCGTGCTTTGACTAATTGGTCCGAGTTGAGGGCCTATAGTGGAATTCCGGAACAGGGTCCCTTGGATGAGGCGACTGCCAAATTGATGATACATGGTTACTATGCTTCAGTCTCTTTTGTGGATGCACAGATCGGTCGTTTGTTGAAAGCGTTGAAAGAAGAAGGACTCGATAAAAATACGACTGTTATATTGATTGGCGATCATGGCTGGAATTTGGGAGAACATGGTACTTGGTGCAAACACAGCATAATGAATACTTGTTTGCATTCGACTCTCATTATCAATTCGCCTGAAATAAAAGCACCATACCGTTGTGAACAGATTGTGGAGTTTGTCGATTTGTATCCGACTATGTGTGATGTTGCCGGGGTTAAACAACCTATTCAGTTGGAAGGAACCAGCCTGCTTCCTCTGTTAAAATCACCAGAAGCAAAAACGAAAGGGTATGGGGTTTCCCGCTGGGCAAACGGTTTCACTTTTATACAGGATCAGTATTTCTATACGGAATGGAGGGACAAAGACGAACGGATTATAGATCGGATGTTGTTTGATCATTCGGAGGATGAAGATGAGAATTATAATGTGGCAGGAGAAAATGAGAATAAAGAAATTATAGAAGCGTTAAGCATAAAGCTTTTGGAGAATAGGGGTGCTAATTATGAAAAATAAAAATGGGATGGAAACTCCTTAAATTTTTGCATTTGGACAATCTGTGCACATGAATTGGATGAATATGTCTCTTCCTCATTGAGGGGAGCTTTATTTTTGCGATATTGAAAAATAATACCTATGAGAACACAACGATTCATCACAATCGTGTGCCTGTTGCTTTGGACAGTTGCACACCTGCATGCGTATGAAAAACGCAACTTGTTGCAGAAGGAGGCCGATTTTGAGAAAGTCAAATCCGCGTTGATAATGGGGCAGAAGTGGGTGCCTTATCCTGATTATTCCGACCGGGTCGGTTGGGACAAATTCCTCGGTGATTATAAGGAAGATTATATCCGGAAAGGGGAACGCTTTTTGGATTATGAATGGAAGATTGTAAAGGCAACCGATTATCTGGAATATGGACGGAGCGGCAGCCGGACGATTATGGAGAGTCCGTTTGGCAAGAATAATTCTGCACTTGGAAGCCTGTTTATGGCAGAGATGGCTGAAGGAAAGGGGCGCTTTATTGACCAAATTATCAATGGCGTTTTTGTCAGTTGTGAAATGACGAGCTGGGCACTGTCGGCTCATTTGGGATTACAGAAAATCGGAGGATGCTTTCCGAGCAATGAAGAACATGTGATCGATTTGGGATCGGGAAATCTGGCCTCCCAGTTGTCTTGGATTTATTATTATCTGAAACCTTCTTTTGATAAGGTAAATCCCTTGATATCAAAAAGGTTACGACATGAACTACAGGTCCGTATCCTTGATACCTATATGAATGAAGATCATTTTTGGTGGATGGCCTTCCATTTGAAGCCCGGCGGATTGGTGAATAACTGGAATCCGTGGTGTAATTTCAATGTGCTGCAATGTTTCTTCCTGCTCGAAAATGACCGGGATAAATTGGCAAAAGCTGTTTACCGGACGATGACTTCCGTGGACCATTTTATCAATTATACGCATGGAGACGGAGGTTGTGAGGAAGGCCCTTCTTATTGGGGGCATGCCGCCGGAAAGATGTACGATTATCTGCAGATGCTTTCTGACGGGACAGGCGGTAAAGTTTCCATATTCGATCAGCCTATCATTAAGAATATGGGTGAATATATTGCCCGGTCCTATGTGGGGAACGGCTGGGTAGTCAATTTTGCCGATGCTTCTGCCAAAGGAGGAGGCGATGCCGATCTTATTTTCAGATACGGGAAAGCGACGGGTAGTCCGCTAATGATGAGCTATGCCGCTTATCTCAAGAACCTTTCTGACAAAGACGATATTCCCTCCGGTGATCCTTTCCGTCTATTCCAAACCTTGCTCTCCCGTGAAGAGCTGGAAGGGAGGAGTGCCGATTACCAGTCTCCCAGCTATTCTTGGTATCCGGAAACCGAATTTTGCTATATGACCAACAAGAACGGCTTTTTCGTGGCAACTAAAGGTGGCTATAATAATGAAAGCCATAATCACAACGATGTAGGATCTTTCTCCCTGTACTTGAATACGATGCCTGTCTTTATCGATGCCGGAGTCGGTACATATACCCGCCAGACATTCAGTTCCGAACGCTATTCTATCTGGACGATGCAAAGCAACTATCACAATTTGCCTCTGATCAACGGTGTGGCGCAACGTTTTGGCTCGGAGTATAAGGCTACGGAGGTACAGTTTGATCCGAAACACATGTATTTCTCTGCCAATATTGCAACCGCTTATCCGGAAGAGGCCAATGTGAAAAAGTGGATTCGTTCGTACCGCTTGGGAAAGAACACACTGAAGATAGAAGACTCATTCTCCTTGGATAGGGCAGAGCGGCCGAACCAGATCAATTTCCTGACATGGGGAAAAGTGGATATCTCGGTTCCGGGAGCCGTGACGGTCGAAGTGAACGGCGAGAAGGTACGTCTGACGTATGACAAGAACATCTTTACATCGACGGTCAAGACGATCCGTCTGGACGATCCGCGCCTGTCGAACGTCTGGGGTGAAGAGATCTATCGAGTTTCCTTGAACGTTAAAAATATGCCACTTTCCGGCTCCTATACCTATACAATAACAACAATAAAATAATTGAATCATGATGAAAAATTTGATTGCATTTGCTTTTTCGGCATTTCTGCTATCTTGTGCAGGTGCCCCTAAAACAGAAGAAAAAAGTTTTATCGACGAGAACATCGATTTTGCCCGTGCACAAATAGGGAATGAGATCGGTGTGATCGAAGCGAGTGGAAAATGCTTGAACCCGGTGACGCTTAAAACGGACAGTTCTGTCTATTATTGCGGTTATGCGGATTGGCGGAGCGGCTTTTTCCCCGGATCAGTCTGGTATTTGTATGAATTAACGGGTGATAGTACGTTGCTGCCGTTGGCCACCAAATATACGGAGGCCATAGAGGAAGCCAAGAATCTGACCTGGCATCATGATATCGGATTTATTGTGAATTGCAGTTTCGGGAATGGCTTGCGTCTGACCGGAACGCCTTCTTATAAGGATGTGATGGTACAAGCAGCCAAATCGTTATCTACTCGTTTTCGTCCGGCTGCCGGGATTATCCAGTCGTGGGATGTGGAACGCGGATGGCAGTCCGAACGGGGTTGGGAATGTCCGGTTATCATTGACAATATGATGAATCTGGAACTGATGTTCGAAGCTACGCGTTTGTCCGGTGATTCTTCTTTCTATAAGATCGCGGTGTCGCATGCCGACCGTACCATGCAGGAACATTTTCGCCCGGATGGTAGTTGCTACCATGTGATCGACTACAGTGTCAAAGATGGCAAAGTGCGTCATCGCCAGACGGCACAAGGATATGCCGACGAGTCTATCTGGAGTCGCGGACAGGCATGGGCTATCTATGGTTATGCGGTATGCTATCGTGAAACCAAAGATCGTAAATATTTGGATCAGGCTTTGAAAACGTTCAATATGATGAAGAATCTGAAGAATATGCCGGAAGATCTGATTCCTTATTGGGATATGTCGGCTCCGAACATCCCGAACGAACCACGCGACGTTTCGACGGCTTCCTGTATCGCTTCCGCCCTTTATGAGATCAGCACGATGGATGTGCCGGATGCAGCCGGCTATAAAACGTATGCCGACAGTATCATGGTTTCTCTTTCTTCTCCGGCTTACCGGGCTGCATTGGGTACGAACGGAAACTTCCTGCTGATGCATTCCGTAGGAAGCATCCCTCACAATTCAGAAATAGATGTTCCGCTGAACTATGCCGATTATTATTATCTGGAGGCATTGAAACGTAAACGGGATATCGAGAAAGGTATTTAATCGGGATTCGAACCATCCGATGATGACTAAATATCATACCTATAAACTATCTTTGCATTGTTAATTAGAATAACATGAAAATAGGAAAATTGATTTTTGCATTGGCATTTCTACTGTTGTTTGCCGATGCTTCGATGGCTGCCAAGTGGAAAGCCAAACATGTAGTTTTGATCGGGCTGGATGGCTGGGGCGCTTATAGCGTAGACAAGGCCGATATGCCGAATGTGAAGAAGTTGATGGCAGAAGGGTCTTATACGTTGAAAAAACGCTCCGTCCTTCCGTCTTCCAGTGCCGTGAACTGGGCTTCCATGTATATGGGAGCGGGGCCGGAACTTCATGGTTATACGGAATGGGGATCGCAGACTCCGGATCTGCCTTCCCGTGTGGTGAATAAGAACGGTATTTTCCCGACTATATTCAGTTTGCTGCGCGAATCTGATCCGAAAGCCGAAATCGGCTGTATTTGTGAATGGGCGGGAATCCGGTATGTATGCGATACGTTGGCACTGAGCTACGATAAAAACATTACGGATAAACCTCAGAATCCGGCAACAGCCAAATGTGCAGTCGAATATATCAAGCGGGCACATCCGGCATTGGTGAATATCGTTTTCGACGAACCTGACCATGTCGGCCATGCAGAAGGCCATGATACGCCAGCCTATTATGAAAAGCTGAAAGAGCTTGACGGCTATATCGGCCAGATCATTCAGGCGGTTAAGGATGCGGGCCTATTGGATGAGACGATCTTTATCGTTACGGCTGATCATGGCGGTATCAAAAAGGGACATGGCGGCAAGACAATGGAAGAAATGGAGACTGCCTTTATTATTGCCGGCAAGGGAATCAAGAAAGGTTATGAATTCCAGGAAAGCATGATGCAGTTCGACTGTGCTTCGACAATCGCTTATATCTTCGGGTTGAAACAACCGCAGGTCTGGATCGGTCGTCCGATGGTTCAGGTGTTTAAGTGATGGATTGAATCGTTTCGGGACCACTGTCGCAGTGGTCGGAGGAGGACTTCCGCAGTCGTTAGTCAGCGTCTGCGGAAGTCTTTTTTTCTGCCCTTTTCCTGTATTCAGCCGGGGTAATTTCAAACTGAGCTTTGAAACAGCGGGTGAAATAACGTGGCGAGCCGAAGCCCAGCCGGTCGGAAATGTCGGCGATCTGCAAATCCGGTTGAGCCGTCAACATGGTTGCGGCTCGCTTTAGTTTACAGCTGAGGACAAAGTCGTTTGGTGTCATACCGGTCAGTGCCTTGAATTTGGCGTACAACGAACTCCGGCTGAGTCCCAGTTCGCGGGCCATCATGTTCATGTCGAAGTCGATGTTATCGAGGTTCTTTTCAATGATCGAGTTGACCGTGTCCAGGAATTTTTGGTCTATCGGATTGCTTGCCAGCGATTGTGCATCAAAATCTTTCTGCTGGCTGAATTTCTTTTGCAGGATAATACGGTTGCGGACCAGGTTATTGCAACGTGCCAGCAGTACCTTTGCATTGAACGGTTTATTGATATAGTCGTCGGCGCCCCGTTGCAATCCTTCGATGTTTTGCTCGGCGGAAGTAAGTGCCGTAAGCAAGACGACCGGGATATGGCACACGTCGAAATCGTTTTTGATTTTCAGACACATCTCCGTACCGGACATTTCCGGCATCATGACATCGCTAACGATGATGTCCGGCCGTTCCTCGCGTGCCTTTTCCAATCCCTCTTTACCGTTTCGTGCCAGTAGGACGCGGTAGATAGGCGAGAAAAGAGAACCCAGTATCTGGAGCAATTCTTCGTTGTCTTCGACCAACAGGATCGTACGGGGGGAATCGTCTCCTTCTATCAGTACCTCTCTTTGTTCTGCATCGGAAAATTCCTCCATATGATCGGTGAAGGCGACCGTGTCGGGAATCAGGCTCTCCGTTTGCTTTTCCTGCTGATCCCGTGCCAATTCTTCCTCTGTAAAATGTGTGCAGCCTTTCAGGAGACGGACAATGAAAATGCTGCCGTAGCCCGGTGTGCTTTCCACTTGTATCGTTCCGTGGTGCAACTCGATGATATTTTTCGTCAATGAAAGCCCGATCCCCGTGCTGGGAGTCTTGGTGATATTCGAGATACCGTTTTCAGCCTGATAGAAGCGGTCGAATATCTTATCTATATCATCTTTGCTGATACCGATACCATTGTCGATTACCTTAATGATCACTTCATTTTCCTTGTTTTCCAAAATCATTTCAATGGTCGCGTTCGGCTTGGTGTATTTGAAAGCGTTAGAAAGCAGGTTATAGAAAACCTTTTGCATTTGTTTCGGATCGAAACTGCACAAAACACGCCCTTCTGGAGCCGTGAAGTTGTAGGTGATGGAGTGACCGGATGCGTATTCGTAAAAAGACAGGTAAATCTCCTTCAGGAAGGAAACGATATCTTGCTCATACACTTTCAGTTTCATATGTCCTTGTTCCAGCTTACGGAAATCCAGCAGTTCGCTGATCAGGTTCCGCATATGGTAGGTATTCTTATACACTTTCAGCAGTTTGTTGTATATGGAAGGAGACAATGAGCTGCTTTGCAACAAGAGTTCGATCTGGGAAATGATCAGCGTCAACGGTGTTCTGAATTCATGCGAGATATTGGAGAAGAACTGTAGTTTTGCCTGGTTCAGTTCCTCGATAGCCTCTTTTTCTTTCCGTTCCATCTCCAGGGAGGTTTGCAGCATATACTGGGATTTTTTGAAACGATAGATACTGTAAAGGATGCTTAGGATCAGCACTAGGTAAATGAAATAAGCCAAACCGGATGCATACCAGGGAGAATGGATGTGGATGTCCATCTTAATGGTACGGGGCTGTTCCAGGTTCGGGTCGTATTGTATTTCTCGGACGATGAGGGTGTATTTTCCGGGGTTCAAGTTCGTATAGAAAATGTTGTTATCTTTGCTGGGAATCCATTTCTTGTCGAAACCTTCCAACATATATTCGTAAGACGCCTTTTTCAGCGTATTGACATAGTTGTTCGATGTAAAAGTGAAAATCAGGTTATTCTGATTATAGGCCAACTCTATCTTCCGGGTGAAGGGCAGGGCGGCGGTCAGCACCTTGTCGGGATCGCCGGGGGAAACCTGTTCGTTGTTGATGAATAGATCGGAAAAATACAGTTGGTAATCTTTGGTGGAGTTGAACAACTGCTGTTCGAAGAAAGTTGCCATGCCATTGCTGCCGCCGACGAATATTTCCCCGTTTTTGCAGACCAGGATTCCGCAACCGATGTTTATGCCTGACAGAGGCAGGGCTGTCCCCAGTTCTACGACTTTGAACAGGTTTTGGTCCGGATCGAAAAAGGTAATGCCTTTGTCGCCTGTTATCACCAGTTGATCCAGAGTCGACAATGTCAGTTCATAGCAGTAGTTACTGGCGATGAAGCTGTTTTCGGTTGTATATCCGATAAACCGTCTATTCTTCTCATCATAGCGGAACAGGCCGGAACCACGGGTTCCGAGGAAGATTCGCCCCTCTTTGTCTTCGATTATTTGGGAGATGGGAAATGTTCCCAATCCGTTTTCACCGGAACGGAATTGTACCTGGTCTTCTTCATTCTCAAGGTTGATTTTCCAGACGCCTTTACCGTAGGCCAGCCACATGTATCCTTTCGAGTCGATAAGAAAGCAGGTGTTCCCGTAATACTTGCCGCTTTTGAACAACGGAGATGCTTTTTCCGTCTCTAAATTCATTTTGAAAATTCCTTTCGGTCCGGTGCAAATCAGTTCGTCCTTGTAGATTCTCATCTGGTTGATCCGGTCACCGGCTATTACGGCGTACGACGGATCTTCGAAATAGGGGTTCTTGAACCGTTTGTTTTTGATGTCGTAGATGGACAGGCCTCCGGTATGTGTTCCGATATACAGTTTGTTGCGTTCCGGGCTGTAAGCGATTGCCTTCAGGTTGTTGTGGGCGATGGAGTTGCGGTTTTCATCGGCCATGAAGTAGGTGAACTTCTTCGTTTTCCGGTCGAAGAAATTCAATCCGCCTCCTTCAGTACAGATCCAGATGTTGTTGTCCTTGTCTTCCACCATCTTGCCGACGAAAGGATAATCCAGGCAATCGTTCCGGGTGTTGTTGGCGGCATAAACCGTGAATATATCTGTCTCCGGGTTGAAATAATTGACGCCGCCGTAATAGGTCCCCAGCCAGATCGTACCTTGCCTGTCTTTGTAAACGGGGAATACGGATGAATGGGTCATGCTGCCGGGCAGAGGATTACGGGCATACACCTCGAACTGGTTGCTGATCGGATTGTATTTGTTCAGTCCGGTGAAAGTGCCGAACCAGATGTTCCCGAAGTTATCTTCCACAAAATCCCGGACTTGGTTGCTCGATATGTTGTTGGGATGGGAAGGATCGTAGCGGTAGCGGGTGAAATTGCCGTGCACATCCCTCTTGTACATGCCGTTCATGCGGATGGATATCCAGAGGTTATATTTGGAGTCTTCATACAGGCCGTAAATGTCTTCACCCATGATCATACAGGTAAGAGATTTGTCGTCATTCATCCTGAAGAGTCCGTCCGTAGTGCCGATCCAGTGCCGTCCGCCGGAATCTTCCTGGAAACAGGTCGCATGTTGGTTCCGGCTTTCCAGCTTCGTGACAAAATCGAATTCGTTCTTGTCCGGATTCCAGGTGAATACGGAGTCGTCTATTCCTACCCATATCGTTCCTTTGATAGAAGCGACGGCATATACGTTTGATTTGCGCAAGCAGGAGAATTTCTGTGTCCGGATGTCATAACGGATCAGGGAATTATCGGAATCGAAGAAAACGTTTCCTTCTTTGTCTCCGGCAATGAAGTGTGTCTGGTTACCTATCGGATTAGTATTTTGGCGATGAAATTCGGACGGTTTGTACACTTTGGTTTGGACTCCGTCGTATATGTTGATCCCCTCTTCCGTCCCGAACCACATTCTACCCAAATTGTCCTGGTAGATGGCCATGACGGAAAGCTGCGACAGGCCTTCCTGCATGCCTATATGCTTGAAATAGATCGGATATATGCCGGAACAGAATCCTAAAAGCAGTATGAGTGATAAGATGATTCTTCGCATAGTATATGATATTATCAGCTATTTGTTCGAGGGGCTAAGGTAAAGAAATTTTTCTAACCGTTAAAGGATGTTGTACTAAATGTTCTGTCCGGTATTTGTAATTGAACGCTATTTGTTTCATTGTTGGAGAGGTTTTGTGAAAATGTTTTTATCTTTACCGATACTTTGATGACAATATGATATAAACAAATACGATTATGAGTGTTTTTGGAAAATTTCCCCGTACGTTTTGGGTGGCCAATGTTATAGAACTGTTCGAACGATGGGCTTGGTATGGATTCTTTATGTTATTTGCGAACTACCTTACCGGCTCGTCTGATGCCGGAGGTTTGGAGTTTACTCAGGAGCAGAAAGGCTGGTTGATGGGAGTCGGGACAGGGATTCTCTACTTTCTTCCGGTCTTGACCGGTGCGATCGCCGACCGGTACGGATACCGGAAAGTGCTGTTCCTCGCTTTTCTGATCTATGTATCGGCTTTCCTGTTATTACCTCAGTTTTCTACTTTTACGGGCGTTTTCCTTATGTATTTGTATCTGGCGGTGGGAGCTGCGTTGTTCAAGCCGGTCATATCGGCGACGATTGCCAAAACGACCACAGATGCGACAGCCTCCATCGGTTTCGGCATTTTTTATATGATGGTGAATATCGGGGCTTTCTTCGGGCCTCTTGTCACTTTGCTTTTTAAAGATACGTCGTCTTTGATCTTTTATGTGTCGGCCGGGATTATTTCATTGAATTTTATCTTGTTGCTGTTCTATAAGGAGCCGGGACGTATAGAAAATACAAAAAGTACGGAACGTTTGTTCGAGACGTTTGCCGGCATATTCCGGAATATGGGTAGCATCCTGAAAGATGTGAAGTTCATTGTTTTCCTGCTGATTGTGGCTGGTTTCTGGACGATGTATAACCAGTTGTTTTTTACTCTGCCTGTGTTTATCTCACAATGGGTCGATACGAGTGTCTTGTATGATTTCTTCCAGGATCATTTCCCTTTTATCAGCCATAACTACAGTCCGGCTTCCGGTGTTATGGACCCGGAGTTCGTGACAAACATAGATGCGCTTTACATCATTTTGTTTCAAGTGATGGTTTCGAGTGTTGTTATGAAAATGAAGCCTTTACGTTCCATGATGTCCGGTTTTTTGGTCTGTGCGGTCGGGATGTCGTTGACGCTTGCCTTCCAGAATGTGCTGTTTACGATGATTGCCATTCTGGTTTTCTCTTTAGGTGAAATGGCGGGATCGCCCAAAATTACGGAATATATCGGGCGGATCGCTCCGGTTGACAAGAAGGCTTTGTATATGGGATATTCCTTTATTCCTGTCTTTTTAGGAAATGTTTTGGCTGGTATTATCTCCGGATCGGTCTATCAGCAGATGTCGGATAAGGTGATGATCGTCCGGAAGTATGTGGAGGAAAAAGGCCTTTCGATCCCGGAAGGATTGTCGAATAATGCTTATTTTGATGAGGCTGCCAGGCAGTCCGGCATGAGCCCGCACGAATTGACCGATTTCTTGTGGAACACTTATCACCCTTCACAAATCTGGATGGTCTTGATGGTGGTTGGTGTCGGAGCGGCTTTTGCTTTATTTGTGTATGACAGGGTGACTTCCCGTTCCGAAAGCTAAAAAGCATTATCTTTGCAGGCATGAAAAAGCAAGCCTTTATTTTTTATCCGCTTTTGTTGGTTCTCCTGTTCATGCTGTTTGCCGGCGGGTTGGTCTATGGTGCTGTCTCGATACCGGTCGAAAGTGTGGTAAATATATTGCTGGGAGAAGGAACGGAGCGGCTTGCCTGGCAGAATATTGTGTTGCAGAGCCGTTTTCCCCAGGCTGTGACGGCATTGCTGGCGGGCGCTTCGCTGGCTGTCAGCGGATTGTTGCTACAGACATTGTTCCGAAACCCGCTTGCCGGTCCTTCTATCTTGGGGATCAGTGACGGGGCCAATCTGGGAGTCGCTGCGATCATGCTCTATTTCGGCGGTTCGCTGAGCATGGTGACCGATTTGCCCATCAGCGGCTATCTGGCGGTAATCATGGCTGCGTTTAGTGGCGCGGCCTGTATTTTAGGATTGATCATTTATTTTTCGGCGAAGGTGAAGAATAACGTCATGTTGCTGATTATCGGTATTATGATCGGTTATCTCGCCTCCTCATTGATTTCAGTTCTGAATTATTATGCTTCGACTGACAAGGTACATGCGTTTGTCATGTGGGGATTGGGAAATTTCTCCGGGGTCTCCTTGCAACAGTTGCCCTATTTCGCATGTTTTACATGTATAGGATTGTTGTTGGCGATTCTGTTGATCAAGCCATTGAATGCACTGCTACTGGGAGAAATGTATGCCGCCAATTTAGGAATCAAGATCAAGCGGACGCGCATTCTGATCCTGCTGTGTACGGGGTTGTTGACTGCGACTACGACAGCTTTTTGCGGTCCTATTTCCTTTATCGGGTTGGCTGTTCCGCATGTCGCACGTTTGATGTTGGGATCATCCAACCACAAGATGCTGGTTCCCGTTACGTTGCTGACCGGTTCTTGCATCGCGTTGCTTTGTAATCTGCTGATGGTACTGCCGGGCACTCATAGTATTTTGCCGCTGAATGCTGTGACTCCGATGCTTGGTGCGCCTGTGATTATTTATGTAATTGTGAACCGGAAGAACATTCAATATTTTGACTGATCGGCGTATGACAAGCATAGCTGCAATAGAAACAAAAGGACTCAGCATCGGTTACCGGCTGAAAGGTGGAAAACGGAAAGTGGTCCATGACGATCTGAACCTGCGACTCGTCTCCGGCGAAGTCACCTGTTTGTTAGGTCTGAACGGAGCCGGCAAATCGACACTGCTCCGTACGCTTTGCGGTTTCCAGCCTCCGCTCGGCGGGGAGATACGCTTGATGGAGAAACCGCTCTCCGGCTATTCGCAGGCGAACTTTTCCCTGACTGTCGGTGTTGTACTGACGGAAAAAACGAATGCAGGGGGAATCACCGTATATGAACTGGTCTCGCTGGGAAGGCATCCTTATACCGGTTTTTTCGGACAGTTGAAAAAACAGGACCGGGAGATTATCGAACAGTCGCTTGAAGCGGCCGGAATCGCTCATAAAGCCAATAACTATGTCTCGGAACTGAGCGACGGGGAACGGCAGAAAGCGATGATAGCCAAAGCGCTCGCCCAGCAGTGCCCGATTATCTTGTTGGACGAGCCGACGGCATTCTTGGATGTGACCAGCCGTATCGAGACAATGGTCTTGTTACATCGCCTGGCTGCCGATGGGCGGAAAGCCATCCTGCTTTCCACCCATGACTTGGACTTGGCCATCCAAATGGGCGATTGTCTTTGGTTGCAGGAGAAAGGGCGCCCGATGGCTTGCGGGACTCCCGAAGACCTGATTATGAGCGGAGCTTTCGAATCCTTTTTCGGAAAGGAAGGAATCGTCTTCGATCCGGCAACCGGAAAGCTGAATACGGAAGCCCCCACGTCACCCATTGGTGTGGAAGGTGACTTTCTAACTTCTTATTGGGTCGGAAATGCCCTGATCCGTAATGGCTACCGTCCTTCTTCCGTAAAAGAAGGGCAGTTGAATATCACTTGCAAGAGTCCGCATGAACTGGTGGTGGCTTTCCCTGAGGGGGGTAGGGAAGAGCTTCGGACAGTGGCGGAGCTTGTCTCTCTTATCAGCATGAGAAAAAGTTTTTATGGACATGGAAACAACGTTTCTCGCTTATGACAATAAATTTTTCCCGGTAGGAAATAAAAGTTTTGTTTAAGATTAAAAGGAATAAATATGGCAAACGAAATAACATGGCGGCTGGAGCATGAGAAGATCGGCCGGTTGTTGTTGCATTATGCGATACCGGCAGTGATCGGTACAATGGTGAATGCTCTTTATAATATTGTCGACCGTATCTTTATCGGTCAGGGAGTCGGGCCGCTGGCAATGGCCGGATTGACGCTGACATTCCCTATTCTGTTGTTCCTCCAGGCGTTCGGAATGCTCATCGGGGCGGGGGCTGCGACGCGTGTCTCCATCTATCTGGGACGAAGGGAGAATGAGATGGCGGAAAAGGTATTGGGGAATGCTTTCACCTTGACATTCATCATAACGCTTGCGACAGTAGTTCCCTGCATGATCTGGATGAAAGATTTATTACTGGCTTTCGGGGGAAGCGAACAGACCATCCCGTATGCACAGGACTATCTGAATATCGTGGTTCCGGGGACACTACTGACTTCCCTCAGCTTTGGCTTCAACGCTGTCATGCGTGCTTCCGGCTATCCGAAGAAAGCGATGTTTACCATGCTGATCGGGGCGATAACCAACGTGATACTCGATCCTATTTTCATTTTCTGGCTGGATATGGGGATCAAGGGGGCTGCCATCGCGACGATCATCTCGATGCTGCTCTGCACGCTTTTTGTCATGAACCATTTTGTCCAGAAAGACAGTATCGTCCGTTTTCATAAAGGGACGTTCAAGCTGGAAAAGCATGTGGTCTGGAATATCCTGACGATCGGCGTTTCGCCTTTTGCCATGCAGTTGGCGGGAAGTTTGGTGGTGGTGATCCAGAACTATGCGCTCAAGCAATACGGGGGCGACTTGGCACTGGGGGCAAACGGCATTATCACCAGCGTTGGGATGCTTTTGGTGATGCTGATTATCGGGATCGCGCAGGGGATGCAGCCGATTGTCGGCTTCAATTTCGGGGCAAAGAAATACGAGCGTGTCCAGGAAACGCTACGTCTGGTCATTATAACCGCTACCATTATCATGGGAGTCGGCTGCTTTTGTAGCGTGGCGTTTCCGAAACTGATCGCCCGTGCCTTTACGAACGATCCTGATTTGTTGGATGTGACGGCAAATGGCTTGCGGATCAGCTTGCTGGTGTTTGTTGTTGTTGGTTCGCAGATTTCGATCAGTCAGTTTTTCCAAAGTATCGGGATTGCCTGGAAAGCTATGTTTTTGAGTTTGAGCCGCCAAGTATTGTTCCTGATACCGGCGATGTTGCTGTTCTCCCGCTTTTGGGGGTTGGATGGTGTCTGGTATGCCGCTCCCTTCTCTGATTTTGTTGCGGCTGTAACTGCCTGGCTCTTTTTGTGGTATCATGTTAAAAACATGAAAAGTAAGAATTCGGATTGAACTTTTTAGTATCTTGTTTGTCTACTATATGAAAGTAGATTGATTAGGTTTCAACTAAAAGAATGAGAAGTATGAAAAGAGTATTATTATTACTGGCTGTCCTGCTTTTTAGCGCAGGGACAATGATGGCCCAGCAGGATAAAGCTGCCGAGAAGGCCGCAAAGAAAGCAGAAAAAGAAGCAAAGAAAGCTGCCGAAGCAGCCGAACAGATGGCTTTGTTTGAGCAAGGTGTACAAGCACTGAAAGAGAAAGATTTTGTATTGGAAGCTGAACGTGTCGAGTTCAAACGTGGACAATTCGTCTATGTGACTCCGAGCACGAACTTTGTTTCCATGAAAGGTGACCGGGCGACTATCCAACTGGCGTTTAACGGTCCTGTCTCCGGTCCGAACGGGATCGGAGGTATCACGGTTGACGGCAGTGCTTCGAATATAGAGATGAAAACAGACAAAAAAGGAAATGTTACATTCAGTATGATGGTACAAGGTGTTGCAGTCTCCGCCAATGTGACAATCCGTATGGTGAAAGGTACGAACAAATGTACGGCAACTGTGAGTCCGAACTTCAACAGCAATCGTATTTCGTTTAGTGGTTATCTGTATCCTTCGGATCAGTCCAATGTGTTTAAGGGACGTGCTATCTGACGTGTAGATTCTTTTGTTCAGGAAAAGCTGCTTTCGGAAAGGGAAGCAGCTTTTTTTATGCAACGTATTTTATATCTTTGTTCTCTAAAATATCATAAACATAAAAGTCATGCAATTAGCAATAGATCAGAAAGACATAGATAAGTTCCTGATGGTAGGTGACAAGGTGCTTATCAAGCCGAAGAACCCGCAGAGTCAGACAAAATCCGGATTGTACCTGCCGCCTACCGTCCAGCAGGAGAAGATCCAGAGCGGCTATATCATCAAGGTTGGTCCCGGCTTCCCGCTTCCTTCCCAGAGCGAGGAACATGAAGTATGGGAAAAGAAGAAAGAGGGAGAGGTGCATTACCTCCCTTTACAGGCACATGAAGGCGATTTGGCTGTCTTTCTGCAGAATGCGGCCTACGAGATTAATTTTAATGAAGAGAAGTTCCTGATTGTTCCCCATTCGGCTATTTTGATGTTGGTTCGTGACGAAGGTTTGTTCGAATAACTCCTTTTTATTTGGCAAAATACTGTGCTATCCAGTTTTTTGATGTATTTTTGCAACCAAATCAACAAGACTAACTATCAATAGTAGCGATTATAATGAATAAAATTGTAAGTAAAGAACATTTCTCTGCCAACGTAGTGAAACTGGAAGTGGAAGCACCTTTGATTGCCCGCTCCCGTAAGGCAGGCCACTTTGTTATCGTGAAGGTGGGTGAGAAGGGCGAACGTATTCCCCTGACCATTGCCGGAGCTGATACCACGAAAGGAACTATCACACTTGTGATCCAGGCTGTAGGCGGTTCGTCAAAGAAGATATGCGAACTGAATGCCGGCGACTATATTACCGATCTGGTCGGTCCGTTGGGACAAGCTACCCATATCGAGAAAGTCGGTACGGTCGTATGTGCCGGAGGTGGTGTCGGTGTGGCTCCTTTATTACCGATTGTAGAGGCTTTTCACAAAGCGGGCAACCGTGTGATCGTAGTGCTGGCCGCCCGTACGAAGGACCTGGTTATCTTGGAAGAGCAGATGCGCGCCAATTCCGATGAGGTGATCGTGATGACAGACGATGGTTCTTACGGTACAAAAGGTTTGGTGGCGAATGGCGTGGAAAGTGTGATCAACCGTGAAAAGGTGGATCTGTGTGTGACGATTGGTCCGGCTATCATGATGAAATTCGTCTCTGCCCTGACGAAGAAATACGAGATCCCGACAGTCGCCTCTCTGAATACGATTATGGTGGACGGGACCGGAATGTGCGGTGCTTGCCGTATTACGGTCGGAGGGAAAACGAAGTTCGTTTGTGTGGATGGACCGGAGTTCGACGCTCACCAAGTAGACTTCGATGAAATGTTGATGCGCCTCGGTGCTTATAAAGATATTGAAAAGAAATAACAAAACCACAGTAAACAAATGACAACAGAAGAACTGATCGCTGCCCGTCGTGCCGAACCGTGGAGAGAAGCACTGCGTAAAAGCAAAAAAAATAAAGAACGCACGGATATTCCCCGTGTGGAAATGAATGAACTGGATGCGGAATACCGTAGCCATACCCGTCTTGAAGAGGTGAACCTCGGATTGACGAAAGAGCAGGCCATACAGGAGGCCCAGCGTTGTTTGGACTGTCCGAATCCGACTTGTATGCAAGGATGTCCGGTAAGTATCAATATCCCGACGTTTGTGAAGAACATCGAGCGGGGCGAGTTTCTGGAAGCGGCTAAAGTGCTGAAGGAAACAAGCGCGTTGCCGGCTGTTTGCGGTCGTGTATGTCCGCAGGAAAAGCAGTGCGAGAGCAAGTGTATTCATTTGAAGATGGGGAAACCGGCTGTCGCTATCGGTTACTTGGAACGTTTTGCCGCCGATTATGAACGGGAGAGTGGAAACATTTCCGTTCCGGAAGTAGCGAAGAAGAACGGCATTAAGATTGCCGTTGTCGGTTCAGGTCCCGCCGGCCTTTCGTTTGCCGGTGATATGGCAAAGCGCGGCTATGACGTGACGGTATTCGAAGCTTTGCACGAAATCGGTGGTGTGTTGAAATACGGTATTCCCGAATTCCGCCTGCCGAATAAGATTGTGGATGTAGAAATTGAAGGGCTGCGCAAGATGGGTGTGAAGTTCCTGACAAATTGTATTGTAGGTAAGACGATCAGCTATGACGACTTGCATACGGATGGTTTCAAGGGGATCTTCGCTGCCAGCGGCGCCGGGCTTCCTAACTTTATGAATATTCCGGGAGAGAACCTGGTCGGGGTGATGTCTTCCAACGAATACCTGACACGTGTCAATCTGATGGATGCTGCCAATCCGGATAGTGATACGCCTGTCTTGCAGGGTAAGAAAGTGGCTGTCATCGGTGGTGGCAATACGGCGATGGACTCGGTCCGTACTGCTCGCCGCTTGGGTGCCGAACGTGCCATGATCGTTTATCGCCGTAGTGAAGAAGAGATGCCCGCCCGATTGGAGGAGGTGAAACATGCCAAAGAAGAAGGTGTGGAGTTTATGACCTTGCATAATCCGGTCGAATATCTTGGTGACGAACGGGGCCGTGTCAAACAGATGCGCTTGCAGAAGATGGAGCTGGGTGAACCGGATGCTTCCGGACGTCGTCGTCCTGTACCAGTCGAAGGGGCGATCGAAACAATTGATGTGGATGAAGTGATTGTCAGTGTCGGTGTTTCTCCCAATCCGCTTATCCCGCGTGCTTTCCAGGGATTGGAAGTAAGCAAAAAGGGAACGATCGTGGTGAATGAAGAAAATATGTGTTCTGCCTTACCTGATGTATATGCGGGTGGCGATATCGTCCGTGGTGGCGCAACCGTAATCCTGGCAATGGGTGACGGTCGTAAGGCTGCTGCTGCAATGGATGAAGCATTTTCCTGCGACATGAATCATAATAGCGAAATGTAAAAGAGAACGACACCTGGCATCTTCTGTTGTCATCTGTCTAATAAATAATATATTAGCTGGTGTCGATGTAAGTTTTTAGGTCGACACCACATCGGCACCTTTTTCTGACACATCACCATGTGTAGACAAGTAATCTGCCAACTATCCCGTTTCCTGTAATCAACTAACTCAAAACATGCCAAGAACTAAATGATAGCATATAGTAAAGTAGATATAGATAGTTACTGCCTGTTGGCAATAGGTGGTACTACCTATTGGTAATATGTAGTACTATGTGTCTATAATAGATAGTACTACATATAAGTAATATATAATATGTCATGAATTAGTTCACTATGACTTTTGAAGTAGTTTATGGTAGGTTCCGGATTAGTTGTTAATGAGAACAGGCTGACTCCAGGCGAAGTCTCCGGATACAAAAAGGTGTCGATGTGGTGTCGACCTCCAAACCTACATTGACACCGGTTAATGTATTGTTTATTAGACTGATGACAACAGAAAATGTTGGGTGTCGTTCTCTTTTGTATTATTGGTGTTTATGGAAGGGACATTCAGTAAATGTCTTTAAACAGTAAGATGGCATATGAAGATGATTTGCTAATATCATCTCATATGCCATTTTTATTATCAATTTTTTCTCTCTGACCTAAAATCTTCTCCTTTTGGTCACGATGTTCCGAAAGAAGCCTGAGACTTTTTCTAATAGATTCTTTATACTTATACTATGCAGTTTTCTTCTGTCTGTTTTTGATTTTATCAATCATCAATATGGCGTTTGCCGTATGTATTCCAAAGAAAATCCACAGGATTTCTGTTTTCCTGTTCCGTGCTTTGACTTTCGATAGTGAGTAATGCTGTTTTTGCGTACCGAAACTGCCTTCAAGCCTGGTGGCTCTTTCCCTGGAGAGTTCACTCCTGAGAACCTTCCTCACCGCCTCGTCCTTTGCAGCTCTTCCCTTGCGTACAAAGGAGGTTGATATCCCATATTTTGTACAGAACTTCCTGTTGGCATTATTAGCGTATATGGAATCGGCGGCCACGCATCTTACCCTTACATTCATCAGTTTCTGATGCATACGGATACAATCCTTCAGACGTATGCCCTCGTTGAATGCCTTGAAAGAGACGTGCTCGATGAACGAGATCCCGTCTATCTGTATGTTATTAGCCTTTGCACCGAACTCGACGGATTTTCTCTCCTTGCCCCTTACGATAGGGCGTACATAATGACGATCAATACTGACAATACGGTCACTGACCTTCCTGCCTTCAAAGAGTTCCTTTTCCTGTACAAGGACCTTTCTGATGATGGAAAGCCGTTTCTGATAATCCTGTGTATATGTGAGTGAAGAGCCGTATTCCCTGTGGATGTCATCCCGTTGTATGATGAGTTTTTCCAGGAGTCTGATCATGCGACGCTTCAGCATCATCGTCCTCGAAGCCTTCCTCTTTCTTTTCTTGCAATAGGACAGATAGGATGCCGCAACATCCGTATATTTGTTACGGGGACGCCTTATGCCAAGATCTCTACAATGCTGGCAGATATGCCGGTAGAGCCATTCGATGCTTTCCCAAAGGAGCTTCATGTCCGTAGGAAAACGCATATGACTTTCATAGCATGTGGCATCGGTCATACATACGTGAAGGTTCTCAAGATAAGGCTTCCAGTGTGAGGCAAGGATTTTCTGAAGGGAGTCAATGTCAAGACGGGATGCTATCTCATTACGGATAGCACTGATTATCTTGTAGTTCGTTATAGGGCAGGACGGGTCTATCATGATACCACAGAACAACTGATAGTGCATGTTTCCGTTAAGATGTTCTACCAGTAGCCTGTCAGAGAATCCCGTATAAGCCTTCAGTACCATAAGGGCTATCTTCGCGGAAGGACTGAAACTGTTCCTGCGACCCAAGCGGGATTGTGAAAGGCCTATCTCTTTGGCTATACTCTCAAACGGAAACACGGAATGAAGGCTGCCAAGTTCACTCGCATGAAAACTCTTACGATATTTTTCCAGAATATCGAATTCTGTAAACCCTAAAGTAGGGTGAATTTCTGAAATATTTTGTATCTTCGCCATATCTTAGTGTGGATATTTCCCCCGTTTTGGCCGTCAAACCGTATTTTAGGGGGAATACCTAAAGATACAAAAAAGCCAACTAATTCGCAATACTTTTAGTATGAATTAGTTGGCTAATTTTATAGGATTTAATGAATATCCCTATAAAGCCTTGATATTGTTGGTGCAGTATCATGGCTTTTTCTTTTATCTTGCGTTTTCCATAGGCATTTGTTTTTATAAGTTTTTCTTTTTAGCTTTTTCCTTTTTGCGCGCTTCTATATTAGCTGCCGATTTCTTTACTTTACCCGGCTTGCTTATACGCATCCTTAAGTCCCCGCGCTTCGAAACGATCTTTTCGGATAGAATATCGTTCTCATTGAATCGCGCCATCAGAATATCACCTTCGCGGGTGCGTTGGTGATCATACGAAATATAGATGTAACCATCGGGCGCCTGAAATCCGGTAGGATATGAGACACCTGAACGTTCATCGAGCAACAAATTGCCACGCCATGTTTTTCCATCATCGGTAGAGATGAAAGCGCGGAGATGGGAACGGGACGGAAGTTTTTCGTCGGTCATGCCATGACGAACCAACAACAGATTCCCCGAGCTGAGACGCATGATAAAATGGCGGGAATTCACATGCGGTTGATAACTTTCGGGCTCTGTCCAAGTGAATCCCTTATCCGTAGAAAAGCTTTGCCAGATACCGACACCGGTACGTGCGGTCATCCACCATGTACCATCCTTCTTTTCGATAGTCAGATGCTCGTCGAAACTGGGCGAAGGGAATTTAACCATCCCTCGGAACTTCCACGTTTTTCCCTGGTCGGTGGATACCATGATATGGGCACCACGCTGATTATCCAATTCAGGATGCGCTCCTTTCAAAGGATTTTCCTTCCAGCCCTTTTCTAATAGGATATTCATACGGCTACGCGGCCAAAGGCTTACAGGAAGTACCCATTCACCGGTGCTCATCACCGTTGGTTTCTGAAGTGTACAACCTATGCCAAGATAAACAGGTTCCGTCCAGGTAGGATTGTCCGAATCGGGATTTTCACACACACTGTACCAGTTGCCCGACCGACCGTCGTAGTAGGTCATCGCCTGATCGAAAAAGTACCATAAGCGGCCTAGAGGATCAGTCCACAACTGCCCTACGATGGTTCTGCGTTTGAGAGGAAGCGATGTATCATGAGGATCGATAACAACTTTGGTGTTCGACCACTTTTTGCCATCATTATCACTCCATGCCGTTACGAAAAATGCATTCGCATTATCGCCTCCGCCTACCCAGCAGGCCCAGATGCGTCCGCCAGGCGTACGCTCAATGCCTATGGTCATGCCGTAGTCAAGATTCTTCGCATTGTATTCCTTGCCCGGATTGGTGTTGACAACCGGAGGAATCATAGCCAGGCTGTCAGAAATGCGAATTAATTCATTGTTTTGTGCTATAGTTGTTGCCTGGATAGCACAAAAGACAATTAACATTGTACATAATTTCTTCATGATAACATTACATTTAAAAATAAATTACTTATTTATACTACATTTAATTTTTTGATATCCTGAACGAAGCACACTCAATTCGGATCCTATAGCAAAGGCACTGAACCCAATTTTCCGTAAATCCGAAGTATCATCTTCCGGTGATACAAGTATACCAACCTGCTTACCGGAAGAAATAGCTGCCTCTGCTGTTAAGGCAAGGGCATCCGAGAAAGGAATTCTTTCATTGAGATTCTTTCTGACAGACAAATCCAGCTGTAAATCGCGTGGTCCCACAAAAAGCATATCTACACCTTCAACAGCTGCTATGGACTCAGCATTTTTCACACCTTCATAATTTTCGATCTGAGCAAGAAATAAGGGTGGTTCCCATTGCAAAATGTCTTTAGGGGCATTCTTGCCGTAACTGAATGAGCGAGAGGAACCGGAAAATCCTCTTTTTCCGAATGGAGGGTAACGCATCGCTTCTACTATACAAGCAGCTTCCTCAGGGGAGGATACGTGGGGCATCATAATTCCTGAGGCTCCCCAATCGAGTATCCGTGCAATCAATCCACTGCTGAATTCACTTATACGCACAATCACTTTTGTGTTTTTATCGCATACTGCCATCAAATTTGGTAATATATCATGTACCTGCATGAAGCCATGTTCAAGATCGAACAACAGCCAGTCGAAATTCATCATCGATATCATTTCGGTGATAGCGGGTGAGCCTGCTGATATCCAAGTGCCGGCGCCAAGTGTCCGGATTCTGCTTTTTTCTTCTCTTTTCATAATTCTTCTATACTTTTATTTTCTGTAAGTCCTTCGTATGCCATCATGAGGCGGTTTAATGTAAAATCGGACAAAGCTTTCCCACTACCAGATTCGGAGTTGATGAGAAAGAAACTATCGCCTTTCTTAAAGTAGCCCGCCCCTACACGTATCACTGCTTTGAACAACATATTGCGCATCAGGTGTAACCAAAAACGCGGCATAAAATCTTCGGGAAGCGGTTTTACATGTTGATAACCTCTGATAAGCGCATTCATTTCCTGTCCTGAGTGAAAGCATGCCATGAGCGACAGGTCGTCGGTGGGATCTCCCGATACGGAATCATCCCAGTCGATGATCGCTTTTATCTTGTTTTCCGTACCTAACACATTCCATAATGCAAGGTCTTTGTGCACAAGACATCCACAGGAAATATCCAGATAATGAGAGTTGGTGGCTACTGCTTTCGTAATATTATTGGCTTTCTCTTTCGTCAGGAAACTATGCTCAACCAGAAATCCGAGGTGCTTTTCCATATTCAGCATGTAGTATTCACGATAGGTAGGCAACAATCCTTTCAAACGACCTTCAGTTCGCAGTATCTCGGAATTGAAAGGCCCATAGCCTTCTACCGGAAGGTCTTGCCATTTAGCCAGATATGTTCCTAGTTCAAACATAATTGTTTCCAACTGCAGATTACCCGACTTATATATCTTGTTCAGATCGGGATAATTGATATTCTCCATGATCTCCCAGGCAAAAGGGTGCTTTTTGCGCGACGAATCGACAGCATAGATTATAGGGGAAGGGATTCCCAAACTACGAACCTGCTTCATTATGGTAGCTTCCACTTCCATATAATCGTCATTTTCCGGTCCATTTTCTATTCTCACAAAGTACTGTTTTCCATCGCGCATAACAAGAAAAGTAAGATGATTGCCTTGCCCTTTTGCTGGTTTCACAGAAAAGTTCTCATCTCCAAAATACTCGACCAGTAATGCCCAAATGCCTTTTTCTATATCGTTTGTGTTCCCTCCGTTCCCTTCTTTTATTGCGAAGAAAGCCGAAGGGCGATCACATTTCCAATAATATATATTTGTTCTTGTACTCATTTCAATGTTTAGATGTTTCAAGTTCTTCTGGTTTCGATGTAAAACGCCAAATAGTAGCTAGTATGCCTCCGATGACAGTCTGCATAACAGAACAAAAGACAGCCGGTACAGCTACCAGTGGCATAAATGCAGGAAAGCTATTACGGGCCAGCACAGCTGCCAAACCTCCGTTTTGCATACCGGTTTCACAAGCTATAGCTTTCGAAATAGGTTTATCATACTTGAATACACGGCCGAAAGTATAACCCAGACCAAAACCTAATGAGTGGAGAAGCGATGCAGCAAGGGTTAATTGACCGGCATATTGAAGCAACATTTCCTGACCTTCGAACATAGCAGGAGCAATGATACCCCCGGATATGAGAATGATTGCCCAGGTTGAAATTACAGGTCCCGTCTGCCCAAGTTTATCAACAAATACAGGGAATTTATATTTTATGAAAACACCTAATGAAACGGGTATCAATACTACCTGAATTACATTTATGAACATTTGCCAGGCGTTGACATCCACATATTGACCGGCCAGTAGTTTGCAAAGTAATGGAATCATAAATATCCCCAATACGGTAGATACCGCCGTACTTATAACTGATAATGCTACATTCGCATGACCGATGTAGGCAATCATGTTGGAAGCTGTGCCTCCGGGACAACATGCCACCAATATAAGTCCTACAGCAAATTCGGCAGGTAACCCCAACACCATCGCAACAAGCCAACCGGAAAGTGGCATAATCGTGTATTGTGAAATTGTGGCAATAACCACTACACGTGGGGCAGAAAATAAAGCTTTAAAATCTTCAACACGAAGGGTAAGGCCCATACTAAGCATAACAACTGCAAGGGCCATAGTCATCCAGCTTCCTTTGGTAAACCACATAAATGCATTTGGATACATGTATCCAAGCACAAATGCCAGAATAATCCAGATAGCATAAAGGTTAATAAACCACTCAAAAATCTTTTTCATTTCTCTATTATTTTAAAATTTAAAGTATAATTTCGATTTATGCAATCGATTGCATTAACCAATGAATTTAATAAATAACACTAAACGTCTTTTTGCAACAAATACTTGCTTTTCAATGATGATTCTCTTACTATCAGTTGGGGCTTATATACTATATCCTGATGGGGTAAACCAGATATAGCATCCAACATTAATCTCGCCGAAGTTTCTCCAATGCGATAACTGAACTGTTCAATAGAGCTCAGTGGAGGATTAAGCAAGACATCCCAAGGTTCATTCACAAAACCGACGATGGCGATATCCTGTGGAATCCTAAGTCCTTTTTCGACGAGGACTTCCATAGCAGATTTGGCGGCAAAGTCCCCCGAGAAGAGTATCCCATCCGGCAATTGCCTGTTCTTTTGAGTCAATAATTTATTTGCATATTTCCGTCCTTCCTCTTCAGTCGTTAGAGCGGTGTGAATATGGCGGGGGGTAACTTCCAATCCATTGTCATTCATGGCTTGTCGATAACCTTTGTCGCGGTCACGCCATATCGAAACATTTTGCGGACCCCGATAGTGATATATAGTCTTACAGCCTTGATCTATAAGATGTTGTGTTGCCTGATAAGCTCCAAAATAGTCATCTTGCACAACACTACTTGTATTCATGATAGGCATCTTGCGGTCAAACATTACCAGAGGAATACCCCCTTCAACCATAGCGGCATAATGGGAATAATCTGTAGTTTCGGCGGCAACGGCGGCAATAATACCTACAACTTTACCTTGACTTAAAGAAGTAACAATCTTTTTTTCGCGCTCATATAAATTCCCGGAACTGGCGATAATCAAGTCGTAACCGGCTTTATATATTTCTTTCTCTACCCCTGCAATAGCCTGAACAAAGTAGTTCCGGTCAATAAGGGGAACAATCATACCAATAGTTTTGATATTGCCCGTTTTTAGCGCAACAGCCATTTGGTTCGGCTTATAATTTAATTCTTTTGCCAACTTACGAACCGCTTCATTAACCTCAGTACTGATTCCTTTATGATTATTTAATGCACGAGAAACGGTTGAAGCAGAGATGTTCAACTCCTTTGCAATATTATAAATAGAGATTTTTTTCTTACTCATCCTGTGCTGAACTTATTGTGTGTTATTAAATAGTCTTATCAGATTTTAAAATTTCACCGTTGCAATCGATTGCAAAGACGATGCAATTATAACTATATTATTTAAAACAACAAACTAAATGGACATATTTCCTTTGTCGTATTAACTATTTTTACGTACTATAAGTAAAATATTAATTGTTTTAACTATTTTCATGTGAGCTGAACTGTAGCTTTGTATGCCAAAAAGATGAATATCATAAGTGAATTCGTCTATCATCTATAAAACAATTGGATTTACAACCCTATATGGAACAATAATTTTGTTATTACTCAATTAAGAGCCTGTTTAAATTGTAAACTTTCGGTAAACCTTGTTGGTTCCCCAACTCCCAGCCTTGTAATTTCTTATATGAGCCAGGCTTCGTTTAAGAGTTAGTGTGAGTTTGTTTGAACTATTTTCAAAATGACCTGATGAAGTTGTAGCCACCTCTCATTTGTTCGGAACATTTTTAGAATCACTCTGATTTCATGTTGGAGTTTTTAAAAGCGTGTGGCAATAACTCAGCCAGATCCATCTTCAGATCATCATCATATCGGTGCACATTATTCAGGAAGAACGCTACAAAGCTTTCCTGTTTTTGCTTTTAACATTCAATGCACATACATCACAATAACGGGAAATATTAAATCCCCCCGGTTATCCCAAACTTCAGATAAGTAACGCTATCTAAAGTTTTGTATTATCATAAGAATTATATTATTACTATTTTTAAAATATTTATAATTAGCATGTTGCCCGTACACTTTAGATAATTTCTTTTGATAATATTGTTATTATATACATCGTTGACCGTCTTATATATACAGCGATGTTGCTGTAACTAATATTATTCATTATGAAAGATTGTATTCCTTTTGATGAAATGAGAAGTAGATGTCGTGCCGCATTGAAAGCACACGGCATCAAAACTTCCACAGTCTATGACTATCAGCATTCCCTTGCGCCACTCATTTCTTACATGGAGGCCAAAGGAATCAAGTCGTACACCAGCACTTTAGGTGAAGAATTCGCCATGACACTAAAATATAATAGTGGCATGTCGTGTAATAAGCGCAATGATGTCTATAAGGTTATCAAACTGCTCAATTCCATATTGGGCGAAGGCGCGTCTCCTTTAATCAGACCTGCTCGTATTCGATATGAGTATGCCGAAGCATTCCGAGAAACCATTGAGTGCTTTTTGCAAAAGATGGAAACACTTGGGCGTTCAACCAACACCTTGGCCTGTTATAAGCATGGTCTTAGTCAATTCTCGATACGCATGGCTTTGGAAAAACTCACGCCAAATTCTTTATCTCGTGAAAAAATCGTGCAGTTTTTGGATCATACCGAAATCCTGAGGGGAAAAATCGTATCTTAGTGGCAGTAAAAAAATAAAAGAGATGAGTTACGATCAATTTCTTCGTTTTATCTTTCCAGAGAGGGAATGTTTGATTATTTTGAGTTGTCTGATTTCAAAGAAAAGTCGGATAGGGTAGAAATATACTTTGAAGAGAAGAATATACATCCTAAAGAATATGCAACCGATAACTTGGAGAGCAAGGGCTTTTATGAACAAGTCAGGATGCAGGATTATCCGATGCGTGGGCGTAGCTGCCTGTTGTTTATCAAAAAACGAAGATGGTTCAATCACAGTACTGGCAAGTATGTAAGCCGCAATTGGAAATTAGTGGCAGAAGGAACGCAAATAACGACTGAATTTGCGTCTTTTTTAAAAGCATTGGATCGACTCTCGCGCTCTTAGCATTAGTCTTTTGGCGGATCATTACGGAATGGAAGCCAAACTGTTGGAGTCCCAATATAAGAATCATCTGAGTCATTTCAGGAATTGGGAGCAACGTGCCCATGCCGAAGAATGGATGCTCTTCGAGAAAAACATTGGACCCTACGTCGGGATGGACGAAACGGCACTGTCGTCGGGAGAACTGTATACAATCCTGATTAACAAAGAGGCCAAAGGAAGAAAAGGCACAATCATCGCCATGATCAAAGGGACATCCGTAGAAAAGGTATCCCAAGTTATACTCAAACTTTCCCGTCGCAGGCGGTTTCAAGTTCGGGAAATAACATTGGACATGGCACCCAATATGGCCCGGATAGCTCGTCTCTGTTTCCCGGCTGCCAAGCTGGTTATCGACCGTTTTCATGTTCAAAAGTTAGCTTTTGAAGCCGTTCAGGAAATGCGGATAAAGGCACGATGGGAAGCCTTGGATAAAGAAATGGTCGAGATCACATACGCTAAAGCATCAGGACAGCCTTTTGTTACTGAAACATTTGAGAATGGGGACAGTCGAAAACAGCTGTTGGCCAGAAGCCGTTATCTTTTGTTCAAAAAAACTGAACTGTGGTCGGAGAGCCAAAGAAAAAGAGCTAAAATCCTTTTCCGGGAATATCCCGATATCAAGAAGGCCTATTACTTAAGCATGAGGTTAGGGTTGATATATCATCAGGCACAATCGGCAGATATTGCCTTGACGCGTTTGGCGCATTGGTATGATCAGGTGGACAAATCCGGTTTCCTGTCTTTTGGCACTGTCGCCAGAACCATACAAACACACTACTTGAATATTGTTGGCTTTTTTAAAAGACGCTCCACCAATGCCGCGAGTGAGTCCTTCAATGCTAAAATCAAAGCTTTTAGAGCACAGCTGAGAGGCGTGAGGGATATTACTTTTTTCTTATTCAGACTCACCAATATGTATGCATAATTAAT
>OAVX01000353.1_pt1 | contig 31816 bp, 20 predicted proteins | sample 1476471 | NCBI WGS metagenome assembly OAVX01 (sample SAMEA2580114, study PRJEB22360) | human gut metagenome | biome: human gut; feature: human-associated habitat; material: faeces | place: Denmark | collected 2008/2010
GCATTCGGCGAGATGCGTTTGCGAAAGTGGTCAATTTTAGATTAGCGCTAACAGAGGACAGGACCGTGGTGGACGGCAGGAGGGTCTACACGCACGAGAGGCTGAGGCGGGCGTGCTCGACGCTGTTGTCGCTGGTGTCGGCGGGGACGCTGTTCACCTACCTCGACCCCGCCCTGGCCAAGGCCGGCCCGCTGCCGTCGACCAACAACATGATCGAGAGAGGGGTGAACTCGCAGCTGAGGGCCGTTCTGCGCAACCACCGGGGGCTGATGTCGGTCAAGCGCGTGAAGGCGGTGTTCTGGTGGTGCCACGCGCACTCGGGGGACGCGAGGACGGCGCGCAAGAAGCTCGCCACGATGCCGACCGGCGCGGACATCGACTTCCTGTTCAGCGTCTACTCCGCCTCGCCGTCGCGTGACGACGGAGGGCCGGAGTGGGGCGACGGGGCCGTGTGGGAGGACCTCCACCACAGGGACCCGTACCCGTTCTGGCTGGATTAATGGATGGAAACGGGTGTTCTATCGGGACACACATTTTGTTCTATAAGCCCTTCCGGGGTCAGCCCCTTCAGTTTAACCTGTCTTCGCCTCGTGTTCCAATGGGTGACGTACGCGTCCAGGTCCGCCTTGAAGGACTCGAAGTCGGGCCATGTCCTTCCCCGGAAGAACTCGTCCTTCATGTGGCCGAAGACCTGCTCGGTCGCGCCGTTGTCGATGCAGTTGCCCTTTCTGGACATGCCCTGGATGATCCCGGCGTCCTTCAGCCTCCCGCACCATGCGGCGTGCTGGTACTGCCAGCCCATGTCGCTGTGGAGCACCGGCGTCGCGCCCTCGGGCATCTTCGCCAGCAGCTGGTCGAGCAGCTCGGCCTGCTGCGCCATGTCCGGGCTGGTCGACGTCGACCACGCGACTATCTCCTTGCTGCCGAAGTCGTACACCGGCGCGAAGTAGGCCTTGCCCCAGGGCTGCTTGAACTCGGTGACGTCGGTGCCCATCTTCTGCCACGGCCCGTCGGCGGCGAAGTCGCGCCCGATGACGTTCTCGAACGTCTCGCCCACGACGCCCCTGTACGAGTTGTACCTATGGTAGTCGGTCTCGCGGCGGATGCCGCAGCGGACCTCCATCTCCCGCATCATCTTGAGCACGGTCTTGTTGGTTATGCGCGCGCCCAGCTCGGCGCGCAGGCACATGGCGACCTGGCGGTGGCCGCACCCGTTGGTCGTGCGCGAGAAGATCTCCGCCACCGCGTCCCGCAGCTCCGGGCGCGTCGGCCTGGCCGGGTGCGACAGCGCGTAATAGTAGCTGGACCGGGCCAGGCCGGCGCATTCCAGCAGGCTCCCCAGCTTGCACCCCTCCGCGCGCAGGGCGCTCACGGCCTCGACCTTCGCCCTGGTCAGAGCCCGTCCCTCTCGACCAGGGCACGCAATTTTTTAGGTAGGCCACCTCGGTCTCGAGCCTTCGGCTGCGCTCCTCGAGCTCCTGCTCGCGGGTGCGCCCGCGCGACTTGGGGCCGGACCCCTTCGGCCTGCCCCTGGGCTTGGGCCTGAGCGCCTCGGCGCCGCCCTCGCGGTAGAGCGCGCACCATCGCTTGAGCGGCGCCAGGGACATGACCCCGAACGCCTTCATGGCGTCCTGCTTGCCCATGCCGCCGTCGACCACGGCCGAGGCGGCGGCGACCTTCTGCTCGTATGTGTACCTGGTCTGCTTGCCGTCCATGGATAGCAGCACCTCGCTTCCGAACGACCGGTATACGTAGAGCCATTGTCTCACGGTGTTGCGCGGGACCGACAGCGCCTTCGCCGCCGACTCGGAGCCGTGCCCTCGCTCGAAGAGCCCGATCGCCGCCTTCCTGGCCTCGATGTCGTGTTTCACTCTCAAGTCGACACGCATAAAAAGCCTCCCATTTCTCGTGTCCAAGAAATGGGAGGCAGTTCAGATACGGGTGGGGCGTTTCATCTATACTCTTTCATGTTGATCGTTGTTGACCGCTGATTGAGAGGTGCTTTTATGAAGTCCGCATGTGTCTCTAGGTACATGTTGCTAATAATATCCGCTTTGGTTGCGTTTCTCGTTTTTTCAATGGGCGGAACGAACGCTTTCGCAGGTGAGCCCGAAGGGGCGTTTGGATCTAACGACTCTGGAGCGCTGGAGGGGAACCCCAACGATCTTTCGTTCGTGTACATGGGCGACAAGAGCATTTCCCTAGGGGATGAACAGTACGTTGTTGTTGGCTTTGCTGTTGAAGTGGGACAGCCGGAGCTTCGGGTGGTAGACGAGGAGTCGGGGGCCTTTCAGGTTATCGATCCGGTGAACTTCGTGGACGGTGCTGCGTTGTTTGCGCTGCCGGGTGCCGAGGCTTCTACGTATCGCGTTTTCTCCGTTACGTATTTGCTGCCATCGTTTGGGAACGATGCACGATACGAGGTTTCTCTATCAGGCGATTCCTCGAATTCTACCGAAGGAACGTTCACCGTTCTTTCTGAAGGCGAGGGCTCCGGCGAGGGCGGCGTATCCATCCAGGCGTATTCGCTTGCGGATGATGGCGGCTACGTCGAGCGGGACCTGGGTACCGTAATGGCGCTTTCTTCCGCTGACGATATTAATGGAGACGGTCGCTTTACCGTGGTTCTCGATCCGGGCCATGGGGGCGGCGATCCCGGGGCCTGCGCGAACGGTTTGAGGGAGTCTGACCTAACGCTTAAAATCGCTCGTTACTGCCGCGATGAGCTTAAGCGCTACGCTCACACGGATATATATATGACGCGCGACGGCGATTACGATGTCGAACTAACTCCTCGTACGGACTTTGCCAAGTCCGTATCTGCCGATTTCTTCATTAGCTTTCACATTAACTCCAGCGGCGGAAAGGGCGCCGAGGTGTGGATTCCCGCCGTTAGCAATTGGTATCCGGCTTATCATGGCGTGGGTGAGGATATTGCAAAGATAATGCTTGATAAATTCGAGGCTCTCGGTCTTGTTGATCGTGGAACGAAGTGGGATTACTACGAGCAGAGTGGCAAGCGGCTGTACTATCCCGACGGCTCGTGGGCCGATGCGTTCGCTGTTATTCGCGGATGCCGTAAGGCGGGAATCCCCGCGATTCTCGCGGAGCATGGCTTTGTCGACAATGCGAGTGATGCGGCCTTTTTGGGCAACGAGGCAAATCTGAAGAGCCTTGGTGTCGCCGACGCCCAGGCGATCGTGGAGCATTTCGGGCTTACCTTCCCCGTGTCCCTGTTTGGATTCTCGGACGTGTTCGACGACACTCCTCATTCTTCCGAGATCGGCTGGCTTGCGGCCGCGGGGATTTCCGAGGGCTTCCCGGATGGTACCTTCGATGGAGGGCGGGGGGTTACGCGCCAAGACATGGCCGCGTTTCTTTACAGGCTCGCCGGTTCGCCCGCATATGAGCCCTCGAAATATGACAAGTCGCGTTTCTCGGATGTGGACGAACGGACGCCTCACGCCAAGGAGATCTGGTGGCTTGCCTCGACTGGTATATCCGCTGGATTTTCCGATGGAACCTTTGGGGGAATGCGTGACGTCACTCGTCAGGACATGGCTGCGTTCATGAGGAGGTTCGAGTCGTGCTTCTATGGAGGGGCTTCAGATGGCTTCTCTGCTAGCTCCAAGGACAAGAGCGCGTTTGCCGATGTGGACGAGTCGACCCCTCACGCGCAGGATATCTGGTGGCTCGCTTATGCGGGTATTTCCACAGGTTTCGATGACGGAACGTTTAGGGGACGGGCGACGGTTGCGCGCCAGGATATGGCTGCGCTTTTCTATAGGTTGGGTAATTTGTCCAGCTACCAGCCTTCAGATTCTGATAAGACTCGCTTCTCAGATGTGGACGATTCGACCCCTCATGCCCAGGATATTTGGTGGCTCGCTTCGGAGGGTGTATCCCAGGGTTTCTCCGACGGCACGTTCGGTGGGCCCCTGGCCGTCACCCGACAGGACATGGCGGCATTTCTTTACAGGCTCGCCGGGTCGCCAATCTACACGCCTTCCGCTGCTGATAGGGCTCGTTTCTCCGATGTGGGCGATTCTACTCCTCATGCAAAGGAGATTTGGTGGCTTGCCTCAATCGGTATTTCTTCAGGTTTTCCTGATGGAACCTTCGGTGGTATGAAGGCTGTTGCTCGTCAGGACATGGCGGCGTTTATGCGGCGTTTCTACGAGCGATTTGCCCAGACGACCCAGTTCAAGAATTGGGTCGTGACCGATAGAGCCAAACTGCGCTTCCTGGATGTCGACCCTAGCGCGCCGCATGCCGAGGACATTTGGTGGCTGGCAGCTATGGGTATTTCAACAGGCTATGAAGATGGAACATACAGGGGATCTGAGCCTGTTGCTAGACAAGACCTTGCGGCCTTCCTTAACAGATTGAATATTCGCGTTAATCGTGCGGGTAGCGCCTCCGACTACTCGATTATGGGTGCAACGAGTGCGCGTCTTGAACAGTTCGTGAAGTACTACCAGAGCTCGGGTGCTACGTACCCTGTTTCCGTGTATTCGGGAAAGGGCGCTGCGACTATAGAGGACTTCGGGCGCATCGTTATGGAGGAATCTGCAGCTGAGGGCGTAAAGGCCGAGGTTGTATTTTGCCAGGCCATGAAGGAGACCGGATGGCTACGCTTCGGAGGCTCCGTTAAGCCCGACCAATGTAACTTCGCGGGGCTTGGCGCGGTGAGCTCTTCGGCGGCTGGTGCGGTTTTTCCCGATGTTCGAACTGGCATTCGTGCTCAGGTGCAGCACCTTAAGGCTTATGCATCTACGGATGTTTTGGTGAACCCGCTTGTCGATGGGCGCTTTAACCTGGTTCCTAGGGGCTGCGCACCAACGCTCGCTGCTCTTAATGGCAGGTGGGCTGTTCCGGGGAGCGGCTACGGTCAGAGCATCTACCGCATGATTAGGTCGCTCGTTTTGCAATAATCTCAGTTTTGATTTCTGTTCTACGCGAAGGGGGCATTGATCCAATCCGCTTGGTCCTCTATCGGAACTTCAGCTTTATTGACCAGGGTATGACTGTTTTCGCTTTCCTGTTGTTATCAGGGCAACTTGTTATATCCTGTACTATTTCAAAAGGAATATAACATATGTTATATTCACCGATTCCAACCAGCTTGATCCGCGGGGATTGGTGACTGGGTGCTTCACTTGGACCGTCACAGCGCCGGTGCACATGCCAGCGTGCTATGGAAAGGGGCGCGCCGTGGAACGCATCATCTCGACTGTCAAGCGCGAGTCCCTTTTAGCGGCGCTCGTCGTCCTCCTGACCCTGGTCGGCTTCGCCCACCTGCGCTTGCCCTCGAGTAACTCGCCGTCCCAGCCTCCGCTAACGTCGCTGAGGGAACCTCCGACACCTGCAAGTGGTCCATCGACTCTGCGGGCGCGCTCGTGATTGAGCCCCTCGACGGAGTGTCGGGGCAGCTTGATTATTTGGATTCAGATTGCATGCCCCCGTGGTTCGAATATAGGGATAGGGTCTCGTTCGCTGCGTTTAGGGGCTCCGTCTCGGCAATTGGCGTGCAGTTTCTGTTTTCAAATTGTTCTCTCATGAAATCCGTTGACCTCTCGGGACTCGACACATCTTCGGCGACGAGTACGTACTTCATGTTCGCAGACTGCTCGTCCCTCGTCTCGGTTGACCTCTCAAATCTTGACACCTCCTCTGTGAAGTATATGAGTAACATGTTCTACGGGCGCTCGTCTCTCGCCTCGGTCGACCTCCCCGGTCTTGACACCTCTTCGGTGAGGGGCATGCGTTGGATGTTCCGCATCTGCTCGTCCTTGACCTCTCTTGACCTTTCTTCTCTCGACGTGTCTTTGACGAGGAGCATGTCCTTCATGTTCGAAGGATGCTCTTCCCTCTCATCGCTCGACCTCTCGTCCTTCGATACCTCCTCGGCTGAGAATATGAGATGCATGTTCGACGGGTGTTCATCTCTTGCCCGCGTCGCTCTCGGCGCCGGTTTTAGCTTCGAAGGCTCGGGTGGTTCACGTCAATGCTCGTTGCCTGATGGGTATTGGAGGGCCTCTTCAGGTGATGCGGTTTACGCTGCTGTGGACGTGCCGAGCGATAGGGCGGACGTGTACAGTAGGCCTACATTCCATGATGCGACAGCCTCCACCCCTCACTTGGACGGCGTGTCCTGGCTCGCCACCTCCGGCATTTCCACTGGCTACCCGGACGACACCTTCCGTCCCTTCGCGGACGTGGCCCGCTGCGACATGGCGGCCTTCCTCTATCGCCTTGCGGGCAGCCCCGCCTTCGAGCCCACGTCCGAGCAGTCTGCCGCCTTCTCGGACGTGGGCGCCTCGACCCCGCATTACCGTGAGGTCCTCTGGCTCGCCTCCACCGTCGTTTCGAAGGGCTGGTCCATGCCAGACGGCACCGCCCGGTTCCGCCCCTTCGAGGTGGTGAAGCGCGCCGACATGGCCGCCTTCCTGCACCGCATGTCCGACAAGGGGCTCGTGGGGTAGGGGCTGTCCCCAAATAGCGTCACGAAAGGGGCCGACCCGTTTTGATTAACGGTGCGGCCCCTTTTCGTTTTGAGCATGTTGCAACTGGTGGCATCCTGATAAACCTATAAATACAAAATATGGTAGTTGACTCGATTTTCCGAATTGTCGATATGTTGATTGTAGCTATCTGAATCCTTGCTATCCCTTTCGCTTGCGAGCAAGAATACGACAATGGCCAGGAATAGGAGGGCAGCATTGTCGAAGAACTTCGAACCTAAGAACATCATCGTTACGGGCGGCTGCGGCTTCATCGGCAGCAACTTCGTACACTACGTGGTCAACAACCACCCCGGGGTGCACGTCACCGTCCTGGACAAGCTGACCTACGCCGGCAACCCCGAGAACATCGCCGGGCTGCCCGCCGACCGCGTGGAGCTCGTCGTGGGCGACATCTGCGACGCCGAGCTTCTAGATAAGCTCGTCCCCGGCCACGACGCGATCGTGCACTACGCCGCCGAGAGCCACAACGACAACTCCATCGACGACCCCGCGCCGTTCCTGCGCACCAACGTGGAGGGCACCTTCTGCCTGCTGCAGGCCGCCCGCAAGTTCGGCGTGCGCTGCCACCACGTCTCCACCGACGAGGTCTACGGCGACCTCGCGCTGGACGACCCCGCGCGCTTCACCGAGGAGACCCCGTACCGCCCCTCGAGCCCGTACAGCTCCACCAAGGCGGCCTCCGACCACCTGGTGCGCGCCTGGCACCGCACGTTCGGCGTCCGCGCCACCATCTCCAACTGCTCCAACAACTACGGACCCTACCAGCACGTGGAGAAGTTCATCCCCAGGCAGATCACCAACATCCTGGACGGCGTGCGCCCCAAGCTCTACGGCGACGGCCGCAACGTGCGCGACTGGATCCACGCCGACGACCACTCGAGCGCCGTGTGGACCATCCTCACCCGCGGCGAGATGGGCGAGACCTACCTCATCGGCGCTGACGGCGAGCGCTCCAACATCGACGTGCTGCGGGCCATCCTCGAGCGCATGGGGAAGCCCGCGGACGACTTCGACTGGGTGTGCGACCGCCCTGGCCACGACCGCCGCTACGCCATCGACTCCGCGAAGCTCCGCCGCGAGCTGGGCTGGCAGCCCAAGCACACGGACTTCTCCGAGGGCCTTGACCAGACCATCGCCTGGTACACCGAGAACCGCGCCTGGTGGGAGCCCGTCAAGGCCGCTACCGAGGCATGGTATAGGGCCCTGGGACAGTAGTGGGTTGTCTGGTAATTTGGGTTCAGGTCGAATGACGCTACTTGCGATTTGCTCGCCTTGGTATCCTTGTTCAGAAAAGAACGCGGCTTGGTGCGTGATGTGCTTCGCCGCCGTGTCCCTGAAAGGTCGTCCTGCATGAAATCCGACGCTTCCGCGCTCGTTTCCGTCATCATCCCCGTATGCAACGTGGAGAAGTACCTTGCTCAGTGTTTGGAGAGCATTTGCTCGCAGACGCACCGCGAGTTGGAGGTCATCTGCTTAAACGATGGCTCGAAGGACGGCTCCCTCGCCATTTTGCGCGAGTTCGAGGCGCGCGATTCGCGCGTGATCGTTGTCGATAAGCCTAACGAGGGCTACGGTGCCACGTGTAATCGCGGCCTTGAGATGGCCCGCGGCGAGTGGATTTCCGTTATTGAGCCGGACGACTGGATCGACCCGGCCATGTACGAGTGCATGCTCGGCCGCGCCGCGCTGGTGGACGTCCCCGTGGATATTGTAAAGTGCCCTTGGATCGATGTGCACGATTGGGACGACCCGGACACGCAGTACGAGCAGCAGTGCGTGTTGGCGCATCGCCTGCCCAACACCACGCGTCCCGTGACCCTGGCCGACCTGCCCATTATGGTTGAACAGCACCCCAGCATCTGGAGCGCCATCTACCGTCGCGACTTCTTGAACGAGTGCGGTATCCGCTTTGTGCCGTACCCGGGCGCTGGTTGGGCGGACAACCCGTTCCTCATCGAGGCGTTCTGCCAGGCCAAGGCCATCATGACGTTCGACGAGACCTTCTACCACTACCGCTACGATTTGCCCGGCGCTACGTACAACCACAAGAAGGACGCGGCCGTTGCCCTGCCCTTCGACCGCTGGTGTGACATGACGGACATCTTCGAGCGCCTGCACGTGACCGACCGCGGTATCCTTGAGGCGCACTACATGCGCGGCTTCAACTACATCCACGGTGGAATCGTGGACGATGGCTGGGAGAACCCCATCGTGCAGGACGGCACACGCCGCGTGTTCTCGCGCATGGATACCGACATCGTGCTCGGACACCCCAAGCTCTCGCCCAAGCGCAAGCGCTTCTACCTAAAGCAGATGGGCATTACCGGCCGCCGCGTGCCAGTGTGGCCGCGCGTGAAGTACTTTGCGAGCGAGGCCCACTTCTTTGTGAAGAGCAATGGCGTTCGCGGCCTGCTGCGCAAGGTCGGCGGTTTCGCGAAAGGCAAGGTCGTCGCCGCCCGCCGAGCCAAGGAGAACGCAAAGGGGTAGGGGTCCTCTCGCTTTTTAGAAACGTATGCGCTCACGGTGAAAGGCTGTTTTCTCATAGGTGTCATGTGCGCACCCGACTTTTCTGATTGTATGCAGCTCGTCGAGGTGAGAAATCGCGCAAGCGCCCCTGTGTTATCATACGTTGTTCGGCAAGGGCGGCATCTGCCGCTAACGTGCAATCAATAGGGAGGCGTCGTCGGTGTCCTCACAGACTCTCGCAACCGAAAAGGCCCCGCGTCCGTATAAGAAGGACTTGCTCATCCTCGAGCAGCTCGTCACCAAGGACTTCAAGCTCAAATACCGCCGTAGTTTCCTCGGCGTGTTGTGGAGCGTTCTCAACCCGTTGCTCATGATGATCGTCATGTCCATCGTGTTTTCTTACATGTTTGGCAGCAACGTCCCTAACTTCCCGCTCTACCTCATCGTGGGCAACGTCACGTTCTCGCTCATGAGCGACTCCACCAACGCGGCACTTACGAGTATCATCAACGCCGCGCCCCTGCTCAAGAAGGTAAAGGTCAACCGGTACATTTTCCCGGTGCAGAAGGTCTTGTTCGCGCTCGTGAACTTCGCTTTCTCGCTCATCGCCGTGGCCATCGTCATGTTGTTCTTCCAAGTTATGCCCACGTGGCACTTCATCTGGCTGCCCCTGTGCCTGTTCTTGCTGATGCTCTTCTGCATGGACGAAGTCTGCGCGGCTTACAGGGCGCAGTTCGACTAATATGTCCGGCGCGTGCGACGAGGCGGCCGCGAGCGAGCGCCGCCCCTTCTTTTCCATTATCATGCCCTGCTATGGCGTGGCGGCTTACCTGCCCGATGCCATAGCGTGCGTCCGTGCTCAAACGTGTGCGGACTGGGAGCTCATCTGCGTTGACGACGCCTCTCCCGATAACGTGGCTAGGATCGTGGAGGCGGCCGCTGCACAAGACGCGCGTATTCGTCTTGTGCGCCACAAGGAGAACCAAGGCCTGTCCGGCGCGCGCAATACCGGCATCGCGGCGGCACGCGGCTCCTACGTATGGATGCCCGACCCAGATGACACGTACGACCCCGAGCTTCTCGAGGAGTGTCGCGCGGCCATAGCCATGGGTGCTGGTGTTCCTATGGGAGGCGTCGTCGATCCTGCGAGCTTTCCGCTTCGCCCGAATACCTCGTGCGATGTCGTCGTGTTTGGTTGTCGCGAGGAATACCGCGCTGACAACGGGGCCGTTACGGGTACGCGAGAGCTTGTGCCGGCGCTGGACGGCGCAAGCTTCAACACGGATGACCTCGATGCCCCCACGTGTCACGTCGTTGCAGCGGATTCTCCTGCGGCTATCGAGCTTGCCGCGGGGCGAAGCGCGTTTCTGCTGAATCGCGACGAATACCGCTCGAGCATTCTCGACCTCGAGGAGCTCACGCTCTTCGGGTACGCTTGGAACAAGGTCTACCGCCGAGAGGTGCTCGATGGCCTCTCGTTCGAGGATGTACCGCTCATCGAGGACGTCTGCTTCAATATCGAGGTTGCGCGTCGTGTGGGTTCGGCCGCCGTGATATGTCGTCCGCTTTATCGCTATCAGAAACGCGAGAATGTAAACCTTACGAACAAATTCGTGCCGCGCTATTACGAGGTGCACCGCAGGCGCGTGGCGGAGTTGTTCGAGCTGCTGCGCGGTTGGGGCCTGGACAGTACCGACGCTCGTTCGCGCTTGGGCTTTAGGTTTGCGCGGTATGTGCTGAGCGCCATCGAGCGCACGTTCGACGAGCGGGCGGGCATGGACGCGGCGGCCCGCCGTGCGTTTTGCGCCGAGCTCACGGCAGACCCTCTGTATCGTGAACTCATCGTCGAGGCTCCGGCGAGGTCGGGACGCGTCTCGCGCGCACTCCATGCCCTGCTCGCCAGGGGCAATCCGCACCTCATGCTCGCCGCGGGTCGCTGCGTGCATGTGGTGCGGGGAAGGTCTTCGCGCGCATACGCGTGCGCTAAGACGGTTGGATAGGATGCCGCGCGGTCTGTCAGCCGCGAGAGGGGTGTATGCATGAGTGCTGTTGAGAGTCGGGGCGGAAGCGCGCTGCAGCTTACCGTCGCTGTCCCTGCTTACAACGTCGAGAGCTACCTCGCGCGAGGTCTTGAGTCCTACCTCGACCCGCGATTCGTGGGCAAGCTCGAGGTCGTCGTGGTGGACGATGGCTCTACCGACGGCACCCGTGCGCTTGCGGAGGAGTTCGCCGCGCGCAGCCATGGCGTGATCCGTGTCATCTCCAAGAAGAACGGAGGCCACGGCTCGGCCGTGAACGCCGGCCTGGCCGAGGCACGCGGGCGCTATTTCCGCGTGGTGGACGGCGACGACTGGGTGAACTCGGACGGTATGGCCGAGCTACTCGAGCGTCTTGCCGACCTCGATTGCGACCTTGTGGTAGACAAGAAGCGCGAGATCGACATGACTTCTGGCGAGGGGCTTCCGTTCCCGCTCGCCAAGGGCGTTGTCACAGGTCGCGTGCTCGACTTCTCCAGCGTTCTCACCAACGGCGACACCGTGTTCCAGATCATGATCCACACGCTCACAGCGCGTACTGATTACCTGCGCGGTATCGGCATCCATCTGCTCGAGCACACCTTCTACGAGGACTACGAGTACGTGGTCAAGGCAAGTGTGCCCGCCTCCACCATCTGCTACCTCGATATCGAGGTGTACCAGTACCTGGTGGGCAACGAGAACCAGTCCGTGAGCCAGGCGAACTACGTGCGCCGCTGGGACGATCACGACCGCGTGGTCATGGAGCTCCTGGGCTACCTTGAGCGCTGCGAGCACGGTGAGGTGTGCGCCGCGAGCGGGGAGAAGCTTTCGAATGAGTCCGTCTGCTACGTGCGCGAGAAGGTCCACCTCATCGTGGACACGCACTACAACATCGCGTTGCTGTTCGATGAGGACCGCCGCCGTGGGCGTGCGCGCGCCAAGGCGTTCCGACGCGAGCTGAGGCGCGCGGACATAGACCAGTGGGCGCGCGGCGAGCAGCGTTACCGTATGGCCATGCTCCTCAACCGCTTGAGCTTCTCGTACAACTCCATCAAGCGCTTGGTCTCCAAGCGCCGTCACTAGCACGCTATCAAGGGATGATCCATGAGCCGTAAACCGCGCATAGCCATATTCAGCGCCGACGCCAAGCTTGGCCACGAGGTCAAGGGTGCCACGCGTTACACGTTCCTCGCGACGCTCCTCGTAGAGCGCGGCTTTGATGTCGACTTCATCACGAGCGGTTTCCAGCACTGGGAGAAGCGCCAGCGTGATTTGGCGACGTTCGACACGAGCATGCACGCGTTCAACGTGAAGTTCATTGCCGAGCCGAGTTATCCCGCCAACATGTGTCCCCAGCGTATCTGGGCGCACCATGTGATGGCCAAGCGCGTGACGGCGTACTTCGATGCGGACCACGACTACGATCTCATCTACTGCCAGATTCCGCCCAACGACGTGACGCTCGCCGTGGGACGGTCCGCGAAACGCTACGGCATCCCCTTCGTGGTCGACGTGAACGACCTGTGGCCCGAGGCCTTCCGTATCGCGCTCGACGTTCCGGTGCTCTCCGACATAGCGTTCGCTCCGTTCGAGCGCCAAGCTCGCCGCGCGTACGCGTTGGCGGACGCCGTGGTGGGTACGTCCGACGAGTACGCCGCGCGCCCTTTCCGCGACCGCGCCGAGGATATCCCCAAGCTCGTGGTGTACGTGGGTAACGACCTCGATGAGTTCGACGCGGGCGCCGCTGAGAACGCCGGCTCCGTGAAAAAGCCCGAGGGCGAGGTCTGGGTTGCCTACGCGGGTAATATCTCGGCGCTCTACGACTTGGAGACGCTCGTCGAGGCTGTGGCGATAGCTGCCAAGTTGTATCCCGAGCTCAGGCTCAAGATTCTTGGCGATGGACCCGAGCGCGCCTCCGTCCAGACGGCAGTTGAACGAACAGGAGCGCCTGCTGAGCTTTTAGGCTATATGCCGTACCGCGTCATGGCGGCTTGGCTCAAGGCGTCCGACATGGTGGTCAACTCGTTGGTGGCGAACGCGCCCCAGAGCGTGCCCACCAAGATCGGCGATTACCTGGCCTCGGGACGTCCCATGATCAACACGTCCATGAACGCTGAGTTTCGCGAGAAGGTCGTGCGTGACGGCTTTGGCGTGAATGTTGTGCCGGGTGACGCCGAGGGGCTCGCCAGGGTGATCTGCGAGCTTGTCGAGGACGAGGCGGGACGCGCGCGCATGGGTCGCGTGGCGCGCGAGCTCGCGGCGGCACAGTTCGACCGCCCGCATTCCTATGAGGCTACCGTCGACCTCATTCGAGGCCTGATCTCCGAGCGCACGAAGTAGATTGCCCCCGTGAGGCGTGCTCGTCCTATATTCGGACTGATAGGAGAGTGAATGGTGTGTCGGGGTTGGGCGAGGCCGTGCTTGAGGGGGCGACCGACCGCAAGCTGTCCGATGAGCCGGCAATCGTGGAGATGGCCCGCTCTATTTCCGGGTTGCCCGACGATACCAAGATGACGCTCGTTCCAGCCGGTCCCTTGACGAACGTCACGCTGTTCCCACGTACGTACTCGGGGCGTGCCGATCGTATCGACCGCATCGTCCTCATGGGCGGCACCACGGTTGGCGGAAACGCGACCGTGTACGCCGAGTTCAACATATGGGACGACCCCGAGGCTGCGCAGATTGTGGTCTCGAGCGGGCTACACATCGTTATGTGCCGCCTCGATGTGACCCAGAATGGCGGTTGCGGCTTTGCCTTTCCGCCATTCTGGGTCACATTCGGAGTACTGGTTATGAGACGCGCTCGGCGAGCTCCAGGTATTGCGTGCGGCGCCACTTGTCCATCGTGGCGGCGTAGAGGCTTTTGGTGTTGTCGAGCTCGTACCAAGCGCCGTCTGCGCCTACTCGTTGTAGCACGGCACGACGATGGAAATGCGCGGTATGGCGGTTTACCTTGCGTTTGGGTTGTCGTTGCGATATTCACCGAAGGCGTATTTGCTATACACATTGACTTCCCACTGCTTTTTTTCGACCTTTGCCACGGAGTCGAGGATAAAACCAGTCGCGAGACTTAAGCTACACAGGAACATAAACGATGCGGCGAGCAGGGCGGTTGGGAAGCGCGGAACAAGACCGGTCTGGAAATACTCGACAATGATGGGAATGCCCAGGGCAAGACCGATTATTGCAAACAGGAGCGCAACGAGGCTGAAGAATTTGAGCGGGCGGTAGTCCTTGAACAGCGTGCCGATCATGGCGACAACTTTGATGCCGTCGCTGACGGTGTTGAGTTTGGATTCGGAACCCTCGGGGCGGTCACGGTACTCAATAGGCACATCTTTGATGCGCCAGCGGTGGTCGACGGCATGGATGGAGAGCTCGGTTTCGATCTGAAAGCCCTCGGAAAGCACGGGGAACGTTTTGACAAAGGGGCGGCTCATGGCGCGATAGCCCGTCATGACGTCATCGAAGCTGTATCCATAAATCCATTTGATCATGGCACGAACCAGATTGTTGCCAAAGCCGTGGAAGGCGCGCTTGTTTTCCTCGGCGTAGGTGCCGTTGGACAGGCGATCGCCGACGGTCATATCGGCTGTACCATTAAGAATGGGCTCGCAGAGGGCTTTTGCCGCTTCGGCGGGGTAGGTGTCGTCGCCGTCGACCATGAGGTAGCAATCGGCGTCGATATCGCGGAACATCTGACGGCAGACATTGCCCTTTCCCTGTCGGGGCTCAAAGCGCACTGTGGCGCCGTGTTCCGTTGCGATGCGCGAGGTATCGTCTGACGAGTTGTTATCGTATACATAGACCGTTGCCTGCGGAAGCTCGCGGTGGAAGTCGTCAATGACTTTGCCGATCGTGAGGGCTTCGTTGTAGCAGGGGATAATGACGGCAATAGATTCAGAATTCACTCAATGCTCCTTTGATATTCAATCGTAGAAAGTATAGCCGTTTGGCCCTGGCGTCCTGAGATGTAGCCGTCTTCCACAAGTCCGAGCGCAAATTCATCTTCTACATCTAAAGGAATGCTGTGATGACTGAATCTGTTGTTGATTACAACGAGCAGCCTCTGGCTGTCGAGGTCGACGCCACCACCATGATCTTTAACATGGCGTCTGATTCGCTGACCAGCCTCAAAGAATGTTTTATTAAGCTCGCTAAGCATGAGTTGTTCTTTGAGGAGTTTAGGGCGCTTAAGCACATCTCGTTTGATATTCACCGCGGTGAGGTCGTGGGCTTGGTCGGTACTAATGGTTCCGGCAAGTCCACGATGCTCAAGATTATCGCTGGTGTGCTCGAGCCTAGCGAGGGCAGCGTTAAGGTTCATGGCAACATTGCACCTCTGATTGAGCTTGGAGCTGGCTTTGATCCCGAGCTGACGGCACGCGAGAACATTTATTTGAACGTTGCGCTAGTCGGCTATACCAAGGAATTTATCGATGCCGACTTTGATGGCATTATCGAGTTCGTTGAGCTGCAGAACTTTGTCGACATGCCGCTCAAGAACTTCTCTTCGGGCATGGTTGCGCGCATTGCTTTTGCAATCGCCACCATTACCGAGCCCGATATCCTGATCGTCGATGAGATGCTTTCCGTCGGCGACGTGTTCTTCCAGCAAAAGTGCGAGGCCCGTATTCAGCACTTTATCCAGAGCGGTGACGTGACGGTTTTGTTCGTGTCGCATTCCATGGAGCAGGTTGAGCGCATCTGCCAGTGTGCGTTTGGATTGAGAAGGGCGACCTTCGTATGGACGGCCCGGTCGATGAGGTATGCAAGGCATACCGCGAACGGTTCAAGTAGGTTATACTTATTTGCGCTTGGCGGGCTCGCGCTTGCTTGGCGTGCGGTTATTTGCTCCATTAGCTCAGTTGGATAGAGCAGGGGACTTCTAATCCCAAGGTCGACGGTTCGAATCCGCCATGGAGCACCTTTTGTTTAATAAGCTCAGCTTTTGCTGGGCTTTTTTGTTCACAAATGCGAAGTTGAGCTACTCTGTTTCTACGGGCTCCACGATTTATGAGTTATGTAGCAATTTCAGATTCTAAGACAGGGGTCGTTTGCGTTTGGCGGTTAGCCATCGGCATCCTTACACTAACGCTGACTCGAAAGGTCTTATCTCCTGCCCATTTTTCTCTGCACAATTGAAGTCTGAAGTGGTTGGCCATACGGCGTTGTTATGATCGATGAGATCGACCTTCATTTGCATCCCCGCTGGCAGGCACGGATTCTTGAGGACCTTGTTCGCATATTTCCAAATGTACAGTTTATAGTTACAACGCATTCACCTGTTGTGGTGGCGTCGGTACCTCGCGGTAACATCCGCATTCTTGGAGAGGACGCTGCAACGGTGCCTGCTATGGAAACGCGTGGACGCGATGCCGGGGATATTCTCAACACCGTCCTGAGCGCATCCTCTCGACCTGAAGAGGCGGGTCGATTGTTCGATTTATTTAATTGCGCCGTTGATGAGGAGCGCTTTGACGACGCTAGGCTTGCGCTTCAAGAACTTGAGGAGTTTGTGGGCGCGGACGACCCCGATGTCGTTGCCGCTAAGACGACCCTTGAGCTTGAGGAGCTGCTGTCGTGATTCCGATAGCTAAGGGAAAAGAGCCTGCGGCGCTTACCAAGGCCAAGAGGGCCATACGTAACACCCCCGATACGACGTTTAATTACACGGCGTTGCGCGGAGAGAGCAAGCGAGAAGTTCTGGAGGCCTTGCTTGCGGAGCAGGGCCATTTCTGCGCTTATTGCACGTGCAGGATCGGCGTTGGTGATCGTCTGGCTACGATTGAGCATTTATTTCCACATTTTTGTTTCGTTGGGTTAGTTTTGCCTGAATGTATCCCCTAATTCGATGAATTCTCTTTACATTATCGATTGTATAGCCGCTTATAAAGCTATATATACATATATACTAATTTATAAATATATATATAAGCGAAATCTGCCTAAGGTTGCTGGTTATGGACAAAGCCAAGTTCTACAATCCGTTTCGTCCGACCGCCGGTGCGGAGCCTCCTCGAATCATCGGTCGTGATGATGTCTCTCTCGAGTTCGTGGAGGGTCTCGTGTCCGGCGTTGGCGCCCCCGCGCGTCTTATGCGAATCACAGGCCCGCGCGGGTCGGGTAAAACGGTTCTTCTTTGCGATCTGCGCGACCGAGCGATTGAACTGGGTTGGAAGGCCGTTGTTGTTTCGGCTGGTCCGCGTTTGTCGCACGATCTTATGGAGCAGATTCAAGACCAACTGACTTTTTCCTCCGCTTCGCTTGGCGTTAACGTTGGTATTGCTTCTGCCAAGTTGGACATTTCTTCAAGCGAAATGAGCCTTCGGGCAAAACTAAAGCAGATTGCACAGGGCTCAAAGGGCCTGTTCATCGCTGTTGATGAAGTCCAAGATGCCCCAGTTGAGGAAATGCGTATTATTGCCTCAACAGTTCAATTACTCATTGGGGAGAAAGCCAACATCGCTCTTGCCTTTGCCGGATTGCCATCGGGCGTTATGGATCTCATTAACGGCAAGACACTTACTTTTCTTCGCCGCGCGGTTCCCGAAGACCTTGCTCCTATCAATCAAATCGAGATTGCACTTTCTTTGAGTGATAGCTTTAACGCGACCGGTCTTTCTCTCGACGGGGATTTGCTATCAAAAGCGGCGAGAGCAACAAAAGGTTATGCGTATTTAGTTCAACTTGTTGGGTATTCAATCTGGCAGCGCGCCAACCTTCATCGGGAGAAATCAACTCTCGTTACTGGGCGCGATGTTGATGAGGGTATCCTGCTCGCCGAAGCGCGTTTCCACGACGTGGTTCACGAGCCTGCAATTTCGGGTCTTTCCCGTAATGAAATCAACTACCTGTATGCCATGTGCGAGGATAGTAGGCAATCCAAGACCTCGGATTTAGCCAAACGCCTTGGTAAAAAGACGAGTGAGCTGAGTTCTGTTAGGGCCAAGCTACTTTCACGAGAAGTTATCCAGGCGCCTCAGAGGGGCTATGTTCAATTTGCTGTGCCGGATTTGGACGAGTATCTCAAAGATAATAGAGATGAGATTCTATCGAGGTATTAAAGCCCCAGATTAAATCCTCGAGATTAACCCCCTCATCCTCTAAAAAAGTGCTTAACACAGCCTTAAAGGCGCCTCGGCTTGCGTTGACAGCGTACAATACGCATGTTTGACTATGGCAAAAGTGGAATTTAAGGGAGGGGGCGCGCCATGGAGGTGCTGGTTGTTGGCAATACCGCGTATGTTGACGACGACTTTTGTGCCAAGGCGTTCCCCGGCGATCATGTTCAGGTTGTAGCTGCCGACGATGCGCAGCGCGAGCCATCGTCCCACGGCTCGTGGAAAGAGCTGCTGCGCCACCTGGACCAGGCTTATGAGTTCGACCGTGTGGTCTACCTCTCTACTTATCTCACTCCGCATACTGAGACTTTTGGCGACATTGAGCTGCTGCGCTCGGTGTTTCGTGCCTGTATGGGCCGCCGTGTGCAGCTGCTGTTTGTGGCGGGGCCTGCGGGCGCGGAACGCACCGGCGGCGCGGCGAGCAATGTCGATTCGCTTGATGCCGCAGACGCTGCCGCCCAAACGGGTAAGGGCATTATCGCCCGCGCGGCCAATGATCTGTGCCGTTACTATGCCTCGCAAGACGACCTCCAGGCAAAGATCCTGTGCACACCCTTTCTCTATACCGCCTCCGCGGCGCTCAGCGACCCCTTCTTGGTGCCGCTGTTCGAAGCCTGTTCGACCGGATCGGTCGCGCTCCAAGGTGCCGCGGACGCGCCGTTTCCCCTGTTGTGCGCTGAGGAGCTGGCGGTTCTGGTGCATCGCGTCTTTGACAGTTGGGATGCGGCCTTTGAGACGCTCGATGTTGCAGATGCTTTCCATCGCACAACGGGCGACTTGGGCGGCGCGCTCCAGGGTTTGTTCCCCGGGCTGTCCGTTGCCTATGGAGAGTCGACCGGCTATGCGTTGCCCGCAGGCGATGTCGTTCGCAAACGCTACGGCTGGTTTCAGCGTTATGACCTGCTGCGCGACCTTTCGACCATCCACGCCCGCTGGGCTAACACCCGCACCAAAAAGGCCAATCCCCTTCGTGCGGCCATCGATCGCATTCAGCTGCGCACTCTGCCCATTAAATGCCTGGAGACGGGCTTCGCATGGGTGCTGTTCGAGGTGCTGGAGCATCTGTTCTCCCAATCGGCCCAGCTCAACGTGCTCGACTATCGTTTGCTCTATGTGGTCCTGATTGGCACGCTCTACGGGCTCGACTTTGGTCTGGTTGCGGCGCTGCTGGCGTCCATTGGTCTGGCCGTGAGCTATTTTGCCCTGTACGGATACACTTTCCAGGGCCTATTCTATGAGCCTTCCAACTGGCTGCCGTTTATTGCGTACTTTGTGGTGGGTGCCGTGTGCGGCTATGTGCAGCTGCGCAACAGCGAGGCCATTAAGGCGGAGCGTGACGAGAACGAGCTTGTGCGAAACCGCAACACGTTCCTAACGCGGCTCTATCACGACGCGATTGAGGACAAGCGTGCCTATAAGCGACAGATTGTGGGGCGCCACGATAGCTTCGGCAAGATCTTTGCCGTGACGCAGGAGCTCGACGTACTCAACCCGCGTGATATATACCGCAAGTGCTGCGAGCTCATAGGTGAGATTCTCGAAAACGATTCGGTGACGATCTACCACGTTTCGGGCGGGGCGTTTGCACGTCTGGTGGCGGCGAGTCCCGTGATTGCCGAAGATGCCACGCGCTCGCTCACGCTTGAGCAGCTTGCGCCCCTTTTGGGCGGCGGGGGTCGTTCGAATCTGTGGGTGAATCGCGAACTGACGCCGGGGCTTCCCATGTTTGGATATACGATCGAGCGCGACGGGGCGCCCGCCGTGTTGATCTTTGTGCGTCGTGCGGCCGAGAACCAAATGACGCTCTATTACCAAAACCTGTTCCGCATCTTGTGCGGCTTGGTCGAAAGCGCGCTGGGCCGTGCCTTTGACTATGAGGCCGTGGCGCAGGATAGGCGCTGCGTTGACGGCACTTGCGTGCTCAAGCAGGCGGCCTTTGGCCAAGAGCTCGCGGCCGAACAGGCGCTGGCAGACGGGAAGATGGGGAGTTTTTTGCTCCTGCGCGTCGTGCCGGGCATGGAGCCTGTCGGCGAGCTGGTGGGCGCTATTGGATCGGCGATCCGTGAGAGCGATGCGGCAGGCTTGGTCGACGGCGACGTGCTCTACCTGCTTATGCGCCAGGCAAAGGCGTGCGATTTGCCCATTATCCGCGAGCGCCTGAGCACCAAGCAGATTGAGGTGGAGCCCGTCGACGGCGAAGACATCGTGGCGCTGCTGCAGCACATCGCTGACACCGGTGACGGTGAGGGGGATGCCGCTTGATCTCGCTTGTCGTTGCTGTCGTCTTGCTGCTGATTCATGCGCTGGTTTGCCTGGTGCTGTGGACGCTTATGAAGTTGGGCCTGCTGCCGGTGCGCGGGCATATGCTGGCCGTGATGGTACTTGTGCCGTTGTGGGGCCCGCTATTGGTGTTGCTACTTTCGATGCGCAGTGCCGTGTTTGGCGAGGACCTTAAGGACGCCACGTTGGAGTTGTTGCGCATTAACGATGAGTTGCATCGCAGCATCTTGGTTCATGACCGTGAAGCCGATGCGGGCGTGATTCCGCTCGAGGAGGCGCTCATTGTCAACGACCCGGCAGACCGCCGCCGTCTAATGCTCTCCATGCTCACCGAGGACCCCGATGCGTACTTGGCGCAGCTGCAGGCCGCAAAGCTCAACGACGATGTTGAGGTGGCGCATTATGCCGCGACGGCCGTGGCGCAGATTTCCAAGGAATCCGACCTTAAGCTGCAGCAGCTGGAACGCGCCTTTAAGACCGACCCGAGCGCGCAAAACCTCAACGAATACTGCGATTTTCTTGGTGAGTATTTGGACTCGGGTTTGGCTGAGGGGCGCGTGGCTCAGATTCAGCGCCAACAGTACGCGCGCCTGCTTGCGCGCCGCTGCGAGCGCGAGGACGCCTTTGAGCTGCGTATTCGTTATGCGACGGCACTGGCCGATGTCGGCCAGATCGACGAGGCGCAGGCCGTGACCGACCAGCTGGTGCTCGACGTGCCCGAGGAGCAGGAGGTTTGGATGCTTTGTCTGCGCCTGGCCGTGATGCGCCGCGTCGGTGACGAGGTCCGCCGCGTGATCGACGCCATCGACAAACAGCATGTGTATTTGAGTGCCGCCAACCGCGAGGAACTGGCGTTTTGGCGCAACGGAGAGGAGGCCCGATGAGCGTGGTTCAGCATATCCGCGACCGTGCGGGCCATTTTCGCTGGATGGGATTGCTCGTGGTGTGGGCAGTCTTTATTGCCATGGCCGCCGTGCTACTGGTGGAGCGCGCCGGCGTTCAGTACAGTGCGGGCCAGCATAAGCTGGGGATGCTTGCCGCCAACGATGCTGTGCCGGCCTCCTCGGCGATGTTCGGCCAAAAGCCCACATGCCTGGTCATTGCCGATACCGACCAAGACGGCGTCGAGGACGTTAAAGACCAGTTCGACCAGATTTTGCTCGATATGAAGATCGCCCATCGCGACGTTGATGTTGCCACCGATGGCGCGGACGCGATTCCCTCGCTCACGTCGTTTGACCGCGTGATTGTGCTTATGCCGTCGCTCGATGGGCTCGGTACGCACCTCACCGACATCATGAGCTGGGTGAGCGCCGGCGGCTCGCTCATGCTGGGTATGACGCCGGAGAACTCCGGCTATCTGCAAGCCGTCGCACCCAAGTTTGGCATCGATACCGTTGGATATGAGTACACCACGGCTGAAAGTATCGTCCCGAGCAAGGACTTTATGATTGGCGGTGGCCAGCGCTACGAGTTTTCGGACTCCTTTAAATCGTCCCTGTTGGTTTCGCTGCGCGAGACGGCGCACGTGTGGGCCAAAACCGGCGATATGGGTGCGCCCCTTGTTTGGTCGAGCGATTGCGGCAGTGGCCGTACCGTGGTGTGCAATATCGGTATCTACAACAAGGTCATGCGCGGTTTCTATGCCGCGGCCGTGAGCCTGTTGGGCGATGCCACGGCCTATCCGGTCATCAATAGCGCGGTGTTTTACCTGGACGATTTCCCGAGCCCCGTTCCCTCGGGCGACGGCACGTACATCAAACGCGACTATGGCCTTTCTGTCGCCGATTTTTATGCCAAGGTGTGGTGGCCCGATCTGCAAAAGCTCGCGCAAAAATACGGCATTCGCTATACCGGCGTGATGATCGAAAACTACGAGGACGTGGTCAACCAAACCGAGCCCACGCGCCAGGCCGATACCACGCAGTTCCGCTACTTTGGCGGCATGCTGCTGCAGATGGGCGGAGAGCTGGGCTTCCACGGCTACAACCATCAGCCGCTGGCGCTCTGGGACACCGACTATGGCACGCTGTACGACTACAAGACATGGAAGAACAAAGAGACGCTTGTTGCATCGCTCAACGAGCTTATCGCCTTCCAGGACGAGGTGCTGCCCAACGCGCACGGCTCGGTCTACGTGCCGCCGTCGAATATCCTTTCGGCCCGCGCGCGCAAGATTATTGGCGAGGACGTGCCGCGCGTTAAGACCATTGCCAGTACGTACTTTGAGGACGGAACCGACCTGCCCTACGTGCAGGAATTTGGCGTGGCGAGCGATGGCATCGTGGAGCAGCCGCGCATCGTTTCGGGCGGCATGGTCGATGACACCTATATGCGTCTGGCCGCGGTGTCCGAGCTCAACATGCACTACGTGAGCACGCACTTTATGCATCCCGATGACCTGCTGGATCCCGATCGCGGCGACAAGGAGGGCTGGGAAGTCTATAAGGGCGGCCTGGTCAACTATCTGGACTGGCTTGCTGCGTCCGCTCCCGACCTGCGCCACCAGACGGGTTCGGAATGCTCGGGTGCCATCCAGCGTTTTTCGTCCGTGACGGTGAGTGTGGATACGAGCGACGATGCCTGGACGCTCAACCTTGGCAACTTCCACGATGAGGCTTGGCTTATGTTCCGCGCCAATAACGGCGAGCCGGGTGCGGTGTCCGGTGGCGAGATTAAACACCTGACGGGCGACCTGTACCTAGTCAAAGCGACGGACAAGACCGTGACGATTGAGCGCAAGGAGGGTGGCGACCGATGAGAATCTGCTTGGTGCTCGAGGGCTGCTACCCCTACGTGCACGGCGGTGTGTCCACCTGGATGCACGGCTACATCACGGCCATGCCCGAGCATGAGTTTGTGCTGTGGGTGATTGGCGCCCACGCCGAAGACCGCGGCAAGTTTGTCTACGAGCTGCCCGGCAACGTCGTCGAGGTGCATGAGGTGTTCCTAGACGATGCCCTGCGGCTTTCGGGCGAGCAGGAGGAAGTCGACTTTGACGAGCGCGAGCGCGAGGCCCTGCGCCGTCTGGTTTCGCTCTCCAATCCCGATTGGGACGTGCTGTTCGACATTTTCCAGCGCCGTCACGTGCATCCGCTCTCATTTTTGCAGAGCCGCACGTTTATGGACATCTTCCGCGACGTGTGCCTGGCCGAGTACCCGTATACGCCTTTCGCCGATGCCTTTCACACCATGCGTTCGATGTTGCTGCCCGTGCTCTATCTGCTGGGCTGCGAGGTTCCGGTGGCCGACGTGTATCACGCCATTTCGACCGGCTACGGCGGCCTGCTCGCAAGTTTGGGCTCCAGCATGAATCATGCGCCGGCATTGCTGACCGAGCACGGCATCTACACGCGCGAGCGCGAGGAGGAAATCATTCGTGCCGACTGGGTTGTGCCGTCGTTTAAGGACCGCTGGATCCGTTTTTTCTACCTGCTTTCGGAGGAAATCTACCGTCGCGCTTTCCGTGTGACGAGTCTGTTCCATAATGCTCGCAAAACGCAGATCGACATGGGATGCGATGCGGACAAATGCCTGGTCATTCCCAACGGCATTCAGTTCGATCGCTTTAAGGACATTCCCTTAAAGCCCGATGACGGCTGGGTGGACATTGGCGCGGTGGTGCGTCTGGCGCCCATCAAGGACGTCAAGACCATGATCTATGCCTTCTTTGAGCTGCACGAGCGCCTGCCGCACGTGCGCCTGCACATTATGGGCGGCGTGGACGACGAGGAATATGGCGCCGAGTGCCATGCGCTAGTGGAGACATTGGGCGTGCGTGACTTGATCTTTACCGGCCGCGTCAACGTGGTCGAGTACATGGAAAAGCTCGACTTTACCATTTTGACGAGCATCTCGGAGGGCCAGCCGTTGAGCGTGTTGGAATCGCTTGCCGCGCGTCGCCCCTGTGTGACGACCGAGGTTGGCTGCTGCCGTGAGCTGCTCGAGGGCGCCCCCGGCGACGACTTTGGCGTGGCTGGATTCGTGAGCCCGCCCATGTATCGCAAGGGTCTGGCCGATGCCATGGAGCGCATGTGCGCGAGCCGTGCCCGCCGCCTGGAAATGGGGGAGCGCGGTCAGCGTCGCGTGGCGACCTACTACCTACACGAGCAGATGCTCGCCAACTATCGCGCGCTGTACGACGAGACGGCTCGCGCGTTCAATTTGCCCAAAAAGGAGGTGTAGCCGGTGGCCGGAATCGGTTTTGAGCTCAAACGCCTGTTTAAGCGCAAGGGTCTATTTGCCACGATGCGCGCCTACGGCTACGCCGGCATTGTGTGCACGGGCCCCATGCTGCTGGGCGTGCTGCTCCAGGTGGGTATCCTGGTGCTGTGCGGTCTGTGGGGCGTGGGACGTGCCAACCAGGATCTGCTGGTGTGCATGGTGACCTATACGCTGCTGGCGTCGCTTATGCTCACGAGCTTTTTCTCCATGCCCGTCACGCGCTTTTTGGCCGACATGCTGTTTGCCGAGCGCGAAGAAGAGGTCTTGCCTTCGTTTTGGGGCTCCAACGCCATCATGCTCGTTGCGGGCACGGTGCTCTACGGCGTCTTTTTGCTGTTCTCGGGCGCCACGCTATTGCAGGGGCTGCTGTGCCTGTGGCTGTTCAACATTATGATCGTCAACTGGAACGGCATGAGCTACCTCACGGCCATTAAGGACTACCGGGGTATTCTGTGCAGCTTTGCCGCGGCCATTGGCGTGGCATGCCTGTGCGCCCTGGCCGCGCTGGCGCTGGGGCTGCCGCCCGTCGAGGGCCTGCTGGCCTCGATTGCCCTGGGCTACGGTGTGATGCTCGCCTGGGACGTGGTGCTGCTGTACCGGTATTTTCCTCAGAGCGATCGCAGCCCCTGGCTCTTTTTGCGCTGGCTCGACCAGTTTATGCCGCTGGCACTCACGGGCCTATTTACCAACCTGGGACTCTTTGCACATCTGGTAATTATTTGGGCCGGCCCCATTGGCGTGCAGGTCAAGGGCTTGTTTTATGGCGCACCCTACCACGATGTGCCGGCGCTCATCGCGTTTTTGACGATCCTTGTCACGACCGTCAACTTTGTAGTGTCGGTCGAGGTCAACTTCTATCCGCGCTACCGCGACTACTACAGCCTGTTTAACGACGGCGGCGTGGTGGGCGACATCGTGGTGGCCGAGGAGGAAATGCTCGCCACGCTCAACCGGGAGCTGCGGTTTTGCGCGCTCAAGCAGCTGTTTGTGACGGCAGCGGTCATCTCGCTCGAGACCACGGTGCTCTCGGCCCTGCCACTGGGCTTCAACAATCTGATGCACGGGTATTTCCGTACGCTGTGCGTGGGCTATGGCCTGTATGCAGTGGGCAACACGATTCTGCTGATCTTGCTGTACTTTACCGACTACAAGGGCGCCGTGCTTGCCTCTGGGCTGTTCGCGGGCGTGGCGGGGCTGGCGACCATCGTCTCGCTGTTCTTTCCGCAGCAGTTTTATGGCTTTGGCTTTTTGCTCGGCGCGGCGGTGTTTTTTGTTGTGGCGCTCATGCGGCTCGATACTTATACCGCCAACTTGCCGTATCGTATCCTGAGTCAGCAGCCCATCGTGGCGACCGACAAGACGGGTCGCTTTACGGAGTTGGGCTGCTTGCTCGACCGCGCCGAACAGCGCTACGAGGAGCTGCGTCTAGAGGGCGAGCCGCATGGTGCGTTTGAGCGCACGGTGGTTCGCGTGTTTCACAATCGTTGGGGAGGTCCTGATGACCGATAGGATGATATCGCGTCGCCGCTTGATTGAGGCGGCTGCCGGCACATTGCTGCTTTCGGGCTGCTCTTCGCAGGACGAATCCTCGACAAAAAAGACCAAGAAGCAGGACAAGATTAAAAAGGCCGATGCGTCTAGCGAGACCAAGCATCTTCGCGACAAGGATGAGCTGTACGAGGTCTACGACGACTCGGGCATTGTGACCATGTACCTGACGGTCTCGCGCGGTAACAGCTCCGAGAATACCGACCATAGCTGGGCCGAGATCAATACGTACTCGGTGTATGACTATCAAGCAATGGATGTCGAGCGCTATCAAGTTTTGGGCTTACTGCAGCCGGGTGACGACAAGGGTCCCGTTGCGGGGGAGGTCGGTTACGGTGAGGAGGCACCCAATGCCACCGTTCAGGTGCGCGGTCAGTCCTCGAGCAAAGGTGCTCAGAAGAACTATAAAGTTGAGCTGAAGCACGGTAAGGGTACGTGGCGACAGCAGCGCTCCATCGCGCTCAATAAGCATATGAGTGAGGGCCTGCGCTTTCGTAACAAGATGGCCTACGATCTGATTCGCGGAATCCCCCAGATGATGGGCCTGCGCACGCAGTTTGTGCATCTGTGGGTGTGCGACCAAACCGAAAAGTCGAATGATACGTTTGCCGACTACGGCTTGTTTACGCAGGTGGAGCAGCTCAATAAGACGGCACTTAAGGCGCATGGGCTCGATAAAGACGGGCATCTATACAAGGTGAACAACTTTGAGTTTGAGCGCTATAAGGACATTATTAAGCTGGCTGACGACCCGGCGTTTAATCAGGCGGATTTTGACTATCTGCTGGAAACAAAGGGTGATTCCGATCATTCAAAGCTCATTGAGATGCTTGATGCACTCAATGATGATTCGAAAAAAATCGATGAGGTGCTCGCAACGTATTTTGATACCGAGAACCTGGTCTATTGGCTGGCGTTTCAGATGCTGACGGGCAACTGCGACACGCAGAATCGTAACTTCTATTTGTATAGTTCACTCAATTCCAAGGTCTGGTATTTCTTGGATTGGGATAACGACGGTATGCTTCGTAAGCGTGAACTCGAGATTCGAGACCATTCGGATTATTCGAGCTGGGAGCGCGGCGTTAGCAACTACTGGGTCAATGTTCTGTTTCGGCGTGCCCTTAAGAGCAAATCATTCCGCAGCGAGCTCGATGACGCCGTCAGGGACGTGTGCTCCTATCTGACCGAGGAGCGCCTGACCAAGATGATCAGCCACTATCGCCAGGTGACCGAGTCGCTGGTGTTTGCGTCACCCGATCTCGACCATTTGCCCGTGACCAAGGATGAATACGAACAGATCGCCGCTGCGATTCCGGCTGAGATCGAGGAAAACTGGAAGAGTTACCGCGAGAGCTATAAGAAGCCCATGCCGTTCTACATCGGCGTGCCGCAGATTGAAAACGACAAGTTGCGTATGAATTGGGATGCGGCGTACGACTTTGAGGCGCGCGATATTCGCTATACCGTCGAGCTGGCGCGCGATTGCGCCATTAATGACGTAGTCTTTAAGGCCGAGGACGTGCTGCTTCCCGAGGTGACCTGCGATGCGCCCGATGCTGGACAGTACTTCGTGCGCGTGCGCGCCACTAACTCCGACGGCTATACGCAGGATGCGTTTGACTACTATGTGACCGACGACGGCAAGCAATACGGCATGAAGTGCTTCTATGTGCGAGATGGCGGCAAGGTCGTGGAGGACACGTATGTGGAGGGCTAACGCGCTGCTTGAGCGCCTGGCGGCTCCGCCCGCGCGAACCACGCAGGAGCGTTACCGCCACGAGCTCAAATATCTCATTAACGAGGGCGAGCACGCCGCGCTTGCCTGTCGCATGGCGCCGGTATTTAAGCTGGACAAGCATGCGCGGGCGGGCGGCTACACTATCCGCAGCCTGTACTTTGACGACTACCGCAACTCGGCCTACGAGGAAAAAGACGCTGGCATTCTTATGCGCAAAAAGTATCGCGTGCGCATCTATAACGGCAGCGACAAGGTGATTAAGCTCGAGCGCAAAAAGAAGTACGGCAGCTGGATCTATAAGGAGGACGCGCCGCTCACGCGCTGTGAGTTTGAGCAGATCCTGGCCGGCGACTACGACTTTTTGCTGAGGAGCCCCTATCCGCTCTGTCGTGAGTTCTACATCGAGTGCATCTGCAATATGACGCGCCCGCGGACCATCGTGGATTACGAGCGTGAGCCGTGGGTGATGGACGAAGGCACCGTGCGCATCACGTTTGACATGAACGTGCGCGCGGCTGTGGGAAGTTTCGATATCTTTGACGCGACCTTGCCCGCGCTGCCCGTGCTGGAGCCCGGCAAGCTGGTGATGGAGGTCAAGTTTACGGAGTTTTGCCCGCAGCTGGTGCGCGATATGGTGCCGCCGGGCGCGGCCGAGCTCACGGCAGTCTCCAAGTACTGCCTGTGCTACGAAAAGACCGCCTACTTGCGCGGCTTTAACTACTGGGAATCGGATTTTGAGAACCGAGGGGATATTTAGACCATGAGCACCAGGGACTTTTTTAAGAACTCCGTCTTGGAGGCGTTTGGCCAGGTCGACCCTGCCAAGATTGGTCTGTCGCTGCTCGTGGCGCTCGCCATGGGCATCCTGATCTATTGCGTGTACAAGCGCTTCTTTACCGGCGTGGTGTACTCGCGCAGCTTTGCCGTGACGCTTGTGGGCATGTGCGTGCTCACCTGCATGGTGACGCTCGCGATCTCGACCAACGTGGTCATCTCGCTCGGTATGGTCGGTGCTCTGTCTATCGTCCGTTACCGAACGGCGGTCAAGGATCCGCTCGACCTGTTGTATCTGTTTTGGTCCATTACCACGGGTATCACAGCGGGCGCCGGCATGTACGCGCTCGTAGGGCTTGCGGCAGTGGTGATCGTCGTGATGATCGCCGGCTTCGCTACGCACCAGGACAAGGCGCGCGTGTACATGATGGTTATCCACTATACGGGTCAGACCACGGGCGACGACATTGTGCGTGCCTTTGGCCGCACCAAGTTCACCGTTAAGTCTAAGACCATGCGCGGCGACAAGGTGGAGATGGCCGTCGAGGTGTTCTCGGACGGCGTGGACATGCCCTATGCCGACGCCATCCGTGCGCTCGACGGCGTGGAGGACCTGACGCTCATCCAGTACAACGGCGAGTATCACGGTTAGAACCCTAGCGAGCAAATTGCACAAAGAGGGGCGCTCCTGGTCGAGCGTACGTCAGCGAGCGGGCAGCTGCCGTGGCGATGTGCCACGAAAGAGGAGCGACGCGTACTTCATGTACGCGAGCGACGGTTTGAGCGGCAGATCGCCCGGCAGATGCCCGCGCAGCGTCGAGCAGTCCGGCGTTCGTCAGAACGCCGGAACGAACAGGTATCATTGTGTAAGCGATTTCAATGACAGGGGTGCTCGTGGTAAAGATGAAAGATGTGGCCGAGCTGGCAGGCGTTTCGAGCGCCGCCGTCTCGCGCTACCTCAACGGTGGATATATCTCGGCGGATAAGGCCGAGCGCATTAAGCAGGCGATTGAGCTGACCGGATACGTGCGGTCCAGCCAGGCTCGCGCGCTGCGCACCGGATCCACCAAACTCATCGGCGTCATCGTGCCCAAGATCAACTCGGAATCCGTAAGCCGCATTACCGCCGGCATTGGCCAGGTGCTCGGTCGCCGTGGCTATCAGATGCTGCTTGCCAATACCGACAACGCGGCTGATCATGAGCTCGAGTATCTTGACCTGTTCCAGAACCATCCGGTCGATGGCATTGTGCTGGTGGCGACCATGATTACCGACGAGCATCGTGCGGCCATTGCGTCTTGCCGTGTGCCCATTGTGCTAATCGGCCAAAACGTCGAGGGCGCGGCTTGCGTCTACCATGACGATTACGAGGCTGCCTTTGAGCTGGGCCAGGCGCTCGCGAAGCATGTTGAGGGCAAGATTGCCTACATTGGAGTTACCGAGGAGGACCGCGCTGCTGGTTATGACCGCCGTCGCGGTTTTGAGGCCGGCCTGCGCGCCGCGGGTAACCCGCTCGATGCCGCCTTGATTCGCCGCGGGTCCTTTACCCTCGATTCCGGCTATAGCGCTGCGCGTGAACTGCTCTCTGTCGCTCCCGATGTTTCGTTTATCGCCTGCGCGACCGATACCATGGCGGCGGGCGCGCTGCGTGCCATCGATGAGGTTCGCGGCATGGGCGAGGGTATACACCGCGTGAGCGGTTTTGGCGACAACGCGTTTTTGCGCGCGCTGACGGGCGGCATTCCCACCGTGCATTATGGCTACCTGACCAGTGGCGTCGAGGCGACCAATATGTTGCTCAACACGCTCGATGGCGTGGAGGGGGAGAGCGGTCTCAAGACGCTCAAACTCGGCCATCAACTTATGAATGTCTAGGCTTTGGGCATGTCTGCCTGCCTTTGAGGCCCCTGTTTTTGCCGTAAAACTACCATTCACCGGCTTTTTCCTACCGTTCACCCTTCTGTGAAAACGATTACAGACATATGAAACTGAAAACGATTACAGTGTAAGTGTCAAAGCTGGCCGGGTGCACATGCGCCCGTTGGAGGAAAGGGAAGTCATGGACTACCGCAAATCAGCCCAAGAGGTGCTCGACAACATCGGTGGCGCCGACAACGTTGTTTCGGCTGCGCACTGCGCCACGCGTCTGCGCCTGGTGATTGCTGATAACGCCAAGGTCGACAAGGAAGCCCTCGAGAATATCGACGGCGCCAAGGGCGTCTTTGAGGCCCAGGGCCAGCTCCAGATTATTTTTGGCACTGGCACCGTCAACAAGGTCTACGAAGAGTTCATCGCGCTCAGTGGCGTCGAGGCTGCCACCAAGGCCGAGGTCAAGGAGGCCGCGGCGCAGCAGCAGAACATTTTTATGCGCGCCATTAAGGTGCTCGGCGACGTCTTTGTCCCCATCATCCCCGCCATCGTGGCTTCGGGCCTGCTGTTGGGCATTATGAGCGCCCTCAACTTTATGGCCTCCAACGGCTTTATCGCGCTCGACACCAATAACTTTATTTATAAGATCGCCGACCTGGTCTCGGGCACGTCCTTTGGCATTCTGCAGATCCTGATTGGCTACTCCGCCGCTAAGGCCTTTGGCGCCAACCCGTATCTGGGCGCCGTCGTCGGCGGTGCGTTCATCAACTCCTCGCTGCAGAGCGCCTATACGGTTGCCTCCGAGGGCGTGCAGACCATGGTCACCGTCATTCCCGGCGTGTATAGATTTGAGTGGGTTGGCTATCAGGGCCACGTGATCCCGATCGTCATCGCCTGCGCCATCCTCGCCTTCTTGGAGAAGCGCCTCCACAAGATCGTTCCCGAGATGTTCGACCTCTTTGTGACTCCGCTCGTCTCGGTGTTCGTGACCGTGCTCGTGACCCTCGTTGCCGTCGGCCCCATCTTTGTCTGGGCTGAGAATGCCATCCTCGGCCTGATCCAGGCCCTGCTCACCCTGCCCTTTGGTATCGGTTCCTTTATCGTCGGCTTGTTCTATGCCCCCACGGTCGTCACGGGTATCCACCAGATGTACACCGCCATCGACCTGGGCCAGCTTGCTCAGTACGGCGTGACCTATTGGCTGCCCATCGCCAGCGCCGCCAACATCGCCCAGGTGGGCCAGGC
>OAVX01000359.1_pt1 | contig 31158 bp, 29 predicted proteins | sample 1476471 | NCBI WGS metagenome assembly OAVX01 (sample SAMEA2580114, study PRJEB22360) | human gut metagenome | biome: human gut; feature: human-associated habitat; material: faeces | place: Denmark | collected 2008/2010
AGAATATTTAGCCATAAAAATACCGACCTCCAATCGTTAGATTTTTAGGTCTAACTTTTGGGGGTCGGTACATTGCTTGGCGGCAAACGTCTATTTTTTAATACTTTGCTACTGTAATTTACTCAATCTGCCAGTCAATCGGCTCAATTCCATTCTTCTCCAGAAATGCATTTGTCTGACTAAATGGCTTGCTTCCAAAGAAACCTCTGTAAGCAGCCAGCGGGCTTGGATGAGGTGCTTCCAAGATAAGATGCTTTGGATTCGTAAGCATTCTCTTCTTCCTCTGTGCAGGTGCACCCCACAGAATAAAGACAATCGGTCTGTCCTGGCTGTTCAGTGCCAGAATCGCTGCATCTGTGAATTCTTCCCATCCGATTCCTCTGTGAGAGTTCGCCTGATGTGCTCGTACTGTCAGCACAGTGTTCAACATTAACACACCCTGCTCGGCCCATTTTGTCAGACACCCATGATTTGGGATTGTGCAGCCGAGATCATCATGAAGTTCTTTATAGATATTCACAAGTGACGGTGGAATATCTACACCTTTCTGCACAGAAAAGCTTAATCCATGTGCCTGACCGTTATTATGATAAGGATCCTGCCCAAGGATCACAACCTTCACATCCTTCAATGGAGTCAGATGAAATGCATTGAAAATATCCTGTGCCGGTGGAAAGATCAGTTTTGTCCTGTATTCTTCGTTTACCGTCTCAAACAATTTCCTATAATAAGGTTTAGAAAACTCTCCCTTCAATGCCTCATACCAGTCTCCGTTCAAACCACTCATTTTTTATTCCCCTCTTCTTTCTGCTTCAACCATTCTCTACAATCTGACAGAAATTCCTTCATTTCTTAAATACTCTTTTACTTCTTTAATTTCCAATTCCTTATAATGGAACAAAGATGCTGCCAGTGCCGCATCTGCACCACCGTCTGTCAGTGCCTCTTTAAAATGCTCCAACGTTCCGGCTCCACCGGATGCAATCACCGGAATGGATACACTATCTGCAATTGCCCGTGTCAGTTCCAGATCATATCCAGCCTTCGTTCCGTCACCGTCCATACTTGTCAGAAGAATCTCACCTGCACCAAGGGACTCTACTTTCTTCGCCCACTCGACTGCATCGATACCGACATCCAGACGTCCACCGTTCTTATAAATATTCCATCCTGTTCCGTCTGCTCTTTTCTTTGCATCAATCGCCACTACTACACACTGGCTTCCAAACTTCTCTGCCGCTTCACGGATCAGCTCCGGTCTGTTGATTGCAGAAGAATTGATTGAAATCTTATCCGCACCTTCTCTTAACAATGCACGGAAATCATCAACTGTCCGGATTCCTCCGCCGACAGTAAACGGAATAAACACACATTCCGCAACCTTTCGTACCATATCAACAACTGTTCCTCTATCATCTGAAGAAGCTGTGATATCTAGAAATACAAGTTCATCAGCTCCTGCCTTATCATATGCCTTTGCAATCTCCACCGGGTCTCCGGCATCCTGAAGATCAACAAAATTCACACCTTTTACAACACGTCCGGCATTCACATCCAGACATGGGATAATTCTTTTTGTAAACATTCTCGCACTCCGTTACTGAAAACTTATAAAAAGTTATAAACTTCCATGTTTCATTCCTACTTCAACGAGTATGCTTTTGATGATATAAATATCTATCTACTCACAAGTTCTTGTACTCTCCATAGGCGTAAATTCCGGACTAACGTATCCGTACATATTTGCATTAACGTTTTAGTGTTAGCTTGCAAATCGTTCTCCATAAGCCTTGAGATTTATAGATGCCTGGAAATCTCTGTCAATCATATTCCCACATTCACATCTATAAACCCTGTCAGATAACTTCAAATCTTTTTTGATGTTTCCACAGCAGCTGCAAAGCTTTGATGATGGATAAAACCGATCGGCCACAATAAGCTGGATCCCTTTATCATTGCATTTACATTCAAGCTGTTTTCTAAACCAAAAAAATCCTTGTTCCTGTACTGCTTTGGATAAATGTCTATTTTTCATCATTCCGCTGACATTCAGATCTTCAATACAAATAAATCTTGGCTTTCGATTTACGATCTCAGATATGGTCTGATTCAAATAGTTTTTACGGATATTTGTTAATCTGTGATTTCGTCTTAATAAGAGTTTTTCCTTTTTGATTACATTATTTGTTTTACAGTAACTTTCCCCTTTCTTATTTTTCTCGTAAGAACGAGAGATACTACGCTGTAATCTACGTTTCTGTTTTTCTAGTTTCTTTACTTTCTGATTCTTATTGATATTCTTATACTTAACGGCATCAGAGCAGACAGCTAAATCTTTAATTCCTAAGTCTATGCCAACTCCATCATCATTAAGTGTTTCCTTGCAGTCAGGAAATTCTACGCATACACTAATCCACCAGTTCAATCCATCAAAGGATATTCTCGGATTCATATATTTAACATCTGTTGGAATACGTCCATGTTCTGCAAGTCTTACCCAATTCTTTTTTTGCTTATTTGCTTTCCTGCTGGAAGAAAAACCTTCAAGCTTAACGTGGGTATTACTGAATTGTATCTTAACGTTGTCCTGATAGAACTTCGGCATTGATCTCTTTCTGGACTTGAATCTTGGGAATTTTTGCAAACCCTTGAAAAAGTTCTTATACGCAGTACAGGCATCTTTGATTGCCTGTTTGGTTACATTATTTGAAATATTTAATAACCATGCGTATTCATCAGAATGTCTAAGCTTTGTAAATTCTTTTCTGAGTTCTGAATCTGAAATGAATTTGCCACCTTTTTCGTAGTTTTCTTTTTCACTGGCCAAAGCCCAGTTATAAGCAAATCTTGAAGCTCCTGCGTACTGAAACATCTTAGTTTTCTGTACGTTGTTTGGTATCAACATTACTTTTATGGCTTTTACCATCTATTTCCTCCTGTAACAATTCTCGGATAAGTTTCTTAGCTTTGTTCGCTCGTCTTCCTTGTAATTTGCAACTGAATACTGTGATTATTTGAACCGGATCTTCAACATTTTCCATTGGCATCCCAATTTCGTAATGTCTGAGCAGATACGCCTATAATTTTTGAAAATTCATGTATAAAATAATATTTACTCAAAGTATCAACTCCTTTCAATAATATTCCACTCTAATATCTTGTAAAACTCAACACCAACTTATATGATTTTATAATTTATATTTAACTGTTAACAACCTCCTACAGCTCTACAAAGTTTTTCAGAATCTTCAGTCCTACATCACTGCTCTTCTCCGGATGGAACTGGCATGCGAAAATATTGTCCTTCTCAACAGACGCATGGATATGTGTTGTATACTCTGTTGATGCCTTGACAATCTGTTCCTCTTCTGCTTTCAGATAATAAGAATGTACAAAATATACATAAGAATTCTCAGCGATTCCCTTAAAAAGTCTTCCATCATTCTCTAAATGAAGGGAATTCCATCCCATATGGGGAATCTTATATCCTTCTTTATCAGGTATCCTTAAGATCTCACCCTTTAGAATTCCAAGTCCTTCTACACCCGGAGCCTCATCGCTGTGCTCAAATAAAAGCTGCAATCCAAGGCAAATTCCAAGAAATGGTGTTCCCTTTTCTGTAACCTCGCGGATTACTTCATCAAGTCCTGACTGTTTTAATTTCTCCATAGCATCTCCAAATGCACCGACACCCGGAAGAATCACTTTATCTGCATGAAGGATCTCATCTCTGTCCGCTGTAACTGTAACATCTTGTCCAAGTGCAAGCAATGCTTTCTCAACACTGCGGATATTACCGGCATCATAATCAATTATTGCTATCATTAGCCTACCTCTTATCTGTAATCTATTATCTAGTATCTATTTTCTATACTTTACCACACTTTGCGTCGAGTTCAAACCAAAATTCGACTCCATTGTCATAATTTTTCACGCCGTACCCCTGATGGAAAGATTCCATGATTGCCTTAACGATTGAAAGTCCAATCCCATTTCCACCATATTCACGTGTATGTGCTTTATCCACTTTATAAAATTTATCCCACAGTTTTGGTATATCCTCTTCTGGAATCGGTTTTCCACTATTAAAGACGGAAACACATACTTTTCCATTCGTTGAAACGATCTTCACTTCAATCCGCCTCTCATTTCCGACATGATGAATCGCATTCGTAAGATAATTCCGTACAACCTGTTCTGTCTTAAACTCATCTGCCCAGACATAAGCTGTCTCATCAGCAATAAAATCTACATTCGCATTAACCTGTTGGATCAGAATATCACAACTTGCAATAACACCTTTCACAAGCTTCACAATATCAAACCGTTCAAATTCCACTTCATCTGTACCGAATTCCAACTGATTCAGTGTCAGCAGATTCTTGACCATCCGGTTCATCTTTCCTGCTTCATCAATAATAACATCACAATAAAACTCTGTACTTTCCGGGTCGTCATTGATTCCTTCTTTTAACCCTTCGGCATATCCCTGGATCAATGCGATTGGCGTCTTCAGCTCATGGGAAACATTTCCAAGAAATTCATTTCTCATATTTTCAAGTTTCTCTTTCTGCTCAATGTCCTGCTGCAGCTGATTATTCGCAGTCTTCAATTCAGATATTGTCTTTTCCAGCTGATCTGACATTTTATTAAAATTCTCGCCCAGAACACCAATCTCATTCTTTCCGCCGCTCGTATACTTCGCATCAAAATTCAGATTTGCCATATCTTCGGAAAGTCTTGCCAGTTCCAACACTGGTTTTGTAATCCTTCGTGAAAAAATCCATACAAGGATTCCTCCAAAGAACATTCCGAAAATTCCAAGATAAATCAGAAACTGATTGGCAAGATTGGCACTTTCACGAATACTGTCCAACGGGCTTCGCATTGTAACAAACACACTATCACTTAAATACCCCCACATTTCCAGATAATCCGTACCGCTCTGTGGATCCTGGATTTTACGAACCACATAATCGTCCGAATGCTTGAGAATCTTTTCCTGATCATCATCTTTCAGGAAGAAAATACGGAGCATCTGTTTGTACAGGAAACCTTCTTCCTTTACATTTGTAAATACAACCTTTCCATCGTCAGAAATATCCATCGCGCAGACATCAATATTCGTTTTTTCAAGTTCCGACACAAGTTTCTTCTGCACTGTCTCATTTCCAAGATTTCCATTGTTCACTGCTTCACTCATTTCCTCATACATCTCAATCAGATCTTTCTGCTTATGAGACATATAATATCGTCCAAGAAACCCCGTATTAACAATGAAAACTAACATCAGAACAAACACTAGAAGTCCAACAAAAATAGCTGTCATCTGTCCGCTCAACGTATATTTCAATTCTCTTTTTGCTTTCTTCATCTGATTTATTTCTCCGCGCTCTGAACTTCAAACTTATATCCCATGCCCCAGATTGTTTTGATATATTCGCCCTTATCGCCTAATTTACTTCTCAGTTTCTTCACATGTGTATCAATTGTTCTTGCATCACCAAAATAATCATAATTCCATACATTATTCAATATTTTCTCTCTGGAAAGCGCAATTCCCTGATTTTCTATAAAATAGGTCAACAATTCAAATTCTTTATAACTAAGTTCAACCGGTGTTCCATCAATCTTCACGATATGTGCTGACTTATCAATCGTAATACCGCCTGCCTCCAGCGAATCATTGCCGACCGCTCCCAAAGTTCTGCGAAGGATCGCATTTACTCTTGCCACAAGAATCTTTGGACTGAATGGCTTGGAAATGTATTCGTCCACACCAAGTTCAAATCCCTGCAGCTCATCTCTCTCCTCAGAACGCGCTGTCAGCATAATGATTGGCACTTTAGAAGTCTCTCGAACCTCACGGCACACCTGCCAGCCATCCATTTTCGGCATCATTACATCTAAAATGATCAGGGCAATGTCTTTATCTTCGTAAAAAAGATCCATTGCTTCCATTCCATCTCCGGCTTCTAATACCATATACCCTTCTCTTGTGAGGAAATCCTTCACAAGTTTTCTCATTCTGCTCTCGTCATCCACAACTAATATTTTTGCTCTTTCCATCTTCTTTTCTCCTAACTTATATTTGTGTGCACCAGGTCATTTCTACATTTAATTACCTTTCAATATACCAAATAGTTTTGTCAATATTGTGAACAACAAAACGGTCAGTCTATAAATGTGTGTCAAAACTTCATTTACAGACTGACCGTCTCTTCTTTTATTCAAGAATGCCTCCGGCAGGATTATTCAAACTCATAGTTAGAAAAACATTCATTTGCCTCTTCTTCATCCTGTCCATTCACAACTACACGCATTGGCAGTCCCAGCTTAATAGACATTAACCCCATAAGGGATTTACCATCGATGATATAATTTCTGTTTGCCATATCAGTTACATCAACGTCTGATTTTAATTTCTGACAAGTGTTGCAAAATGTCATGATCTGCCCTGCTGACATAAACTTCACTTTCTTTTCTACCATGTTTTTTACCTCCATCTGTCTATCGAATACGAGTAATAATAAAAGCCAACACAGAAATCTGCACAATGCCTGAATGCAGATTACTGTAATTTCAAACATACTTGACCAGTATATACCACTTATTCCGGAGGTGCAAGTGAATTTTCGATTTTTTTCGACATATTGTCTACCTGTTTTGATGTAAAGTTCTCACCCGGAGAATCTTGACAGCCACTACTGTCACTTCTATAATAATTGATGGCTTAATATATTACTGCTTTCTGGCAGACAGCAGTAATTCAATCATGGCACTAGGTACTACACACACAAATGAGGTGATATCTATGAAACACAAATTTCAAATTTCTGAATCTATCCGGCTTGGAGCAATCCTTGCACTTTCCGGTGGATTCATGGATGCTTACTCTTATATGGAGCGTGGAGAAGTATTTGCCAATGCACAGACTGGAAACATGCTTCTCTTTGGGGTACATCTCTCTGAGGGAGACTTCCAGAACACAATGAAATACCTTTTCCCTGTACTCGCCTTTGCACTTGGAATCGCTCTTGCTGAAGTTGTCCGGGCTAAGGCAGGAAATCTGCTTCACTGGAGACAGATTTCTGTTCTGGCAGAAGCACTAATTTTAATCGCAGTCAGTTTCTTTCCAACAGCATTGAATCTTCCAGCCAATGCATTAACTTCTTTTGCCTGTGGAATTCAGGTTGAAAGTTTTCGCAAGATTCATGGCAAAGGAATCGCAACTACAATGTGCATCGGTAATCTGCGCAGTGGAACAGAGAACCTGCACCACTATTTCCATACAAAAGAACGACATTTTCTGGATACAAGTCTTCTGTATTACGGAATCATTGCCTGCTTTATTGTCGGCGCAGTGATCGGTAATGCAGCAGTCCAGCTGTTCCAGATAAAGGCAATTCTTGGCTGTTCCTTCTTGTTATTAATTTCATTCTTTATGATGTTTATTGATTGGGAAAAGAAAGAAAAGGAGCTTGCACTTTAATGTGCGGCTTCTTTTTTCATACCGGTTTTCAGATAGAAAAAATCCCGAAAGTGCAATGTTGATCAGCACTTCCGGGAAAAAATTTACTGCGGATGACAGGACTTGAACCTGCACGTCGTAAACACCAGAACCTAAATCTGGCGCGTCTGCCAATTCCGCCACATCCGCATATTTCTTATTCAATTATTGATTAAGAAAAAAATAGAACAAGCAATTTGCTTGTTCCAGTGAGCGTGCGGGGATTCGAACCCCGGACAACTTGATTAAAAGTCAAGTGCTCTACCACCTGAGCTACACGCCCTTATTCATTTTTATTTCTTTCCTGCTAGCAGGATAACTGGGCTAGCTGGATTCGAACCAGCGAATGCAGGAGTCAAAGTCCTGTGCCTTACCGCTTGGCGATAGCCCATCGAAGACTTCATATCTGACACTGCACGGCCAGTTGGAATATTTAAAGAAAAAGGTGGATAGCCGGACTCGAACCGGCGATATCCAGAACCACAATCTGGCGCGCTAACCAACTGCACCATACCCACCATAAAACGAGCCTGGGGGGATTCGAACCCTCGACCTACGGCTTAGAAGGCCGTTGCTCTATCCAGCTGAGCTACAGACTCATTTCTCTTAATGAGAACCTCTCGTTTTCAAACGAGAAGCGGGTGATGGGAATCGAACCCACGTATCCAGCTTGGAAGGCTGGTGTTCTACCATTGAACTACACCCGCAGGATGATCGGGGTGACAGGATTCGAACCTGCGACCTCCTGGTCCCAAACCAGGCGCTCTAGCCAAGCTGAGCCACACCCCGATATCAGTTTTATTTCCTTGCCCCTGCGGCTTTGTGTTTCTTTCGTATCTCCCGCAGCGACAAGATATATTATATGGCATGTTTCTCAGAAAGTCAACAGGTTTTTTAAAGTTTTTTTACTTTTTTACGACTGTTTTTTTGCCTGTTTTTCGCAAGAAGAGTGTGCAAATTGTTTCTTTTGTTTTAGTTTTCTGATAATTAGAACAATTATAGATATTTTTGCTCAAAACTCAATTTTCCGTCCCCATCGACTTCCATGATCATATAGCTGCCTCGTCTTCCCTCCTGACGTGGAAAAGATAGACTTCCCGGGTTTAAAATTGTCATTCCATCCTTCTGAAGAAAGAAAGGACGATGTGTATGACCAAACATTACGAGATCCGCTCCTCTTGATCTGCCCTCTTCTATGATAGTTTCCATCCCCATGGACACATAATAATAATGTCCATGGGTAATAAATGCATGATAAGGACCAATCTCAAACTCCTCTTCTCTCGGAAGTTCTGTAAAAAAGTCGTTATTTCCTCTTATAATATGCTTCTCACACTCTACGACAGCCTCCAGATAGTCTTCTCCGCCTTCTACATCTCCAAGATGGATAAACATATCAATTTTCCCAGCCTCTTCTAATGCGCGGTCCAGTGCCTGGTGTCTTCCGTGTGTATCACTGACAATCAGAATTTTCATGCTTCTTCCTCGTTCAATTTCTCTTCAAGCAGAATTTTTATTGCTTGAAGTGCTTTTCCTCTGTGGCTCAATTTATTTTTCTGCTCCGGTGTCATCTCCGCTGTTGTACATCCGAATTCCGGAACATAGAAGATCGGATCATAACCGAATCCATTCGCACCGACAATCTCGTGTCCAATTTGTCCTTCAATCGTCTCACGGACTACGCTTGTTGTTCCATCCGGAAATACTGCTGCAACCGCACAGACAAATCTTGCGGTACGCTCATCGTCCGGAACCCCTTCCAGTCTGTCCAGAAGGATTCTGTTCTTTATATCATAAGAAGTATCCTCTCCGGCAAATCTCGCAGAATAAATTCCAGGTGCCTTATCCAAATAGTCAATCTCAAGACCTGAATCATCTGCAAGAACAATATCGTTGACCAGCACTCGTGATACAGCTCTTGCCTTGATCTCTGCATTTTCTTCAAAGCTCATTCCGTCTTCTACGATTTCTTCATCGACTCCTGCCTCACGCATCGATACGATCTCCATACCAAGATCAGCAAGAATCATCCGGATCTCTTTCATCTTATTTTCATTTCCTGTTGCAAATACAATTCTTCTCTTCATTTTGCTTTCTACCTTCTATTCTTTTTCACCAACAATCTGGTACAGCGTTTCTTATTTCTTCGGTCTCGGTGGCTTTGGTCCCTGGAACTGATAGAAATATGTTTTCAGCATACCATTATAAATCTTACGGTTTTTATCTGCTTTTCTTCCGAAATAACGTTCTGCGTCTTCATAACTTGTGATCATGTATGCGGACCAGCTGTCAAGTTTCCTAAAGCTCTCGCCAAATTCACGATATAAACCAGGAAGTGCCTCTTTCTCCTCAAGACGCTCTCCATACGGCGGGTTTGTTATAATAAATCCATATTTCTTCGGATGACTCAGTGCACTGACCGGTCTCTCCTGGAAATGGATCAGATGATCCACACCTGCATTCTCTGCATTCTGTCTTGCCATCCGCACAACATCCCCATCAATATCATATCCCTGGATATCTGTCTCAATCTGATCATCGATCAGATCATTCGCCTCATCAATGGCCTCATACCAGAGTTTCTTATCAATCAGATTTGCCCAGCTCTCAGCCGTAAAAGAACGATTCATTCCCGGTGCAATATTTGCTGCCATCATTGCTGCCTCAATTGGAAATGTTCCACTTCCGCAAAACGGATCCACTAAGATACGCTCTTTTCTCCACGGTGTCAGCATGATCAGTGCTGCTGCCAGTGTTTCAGAAATCGGTGCCTTGCCGGCTGACGGACGGTATCCTCTCTTATGAAGAGAATCTCCCGATGTATCGATTCCGATCGTAACGATATCCTTCATCAAAAATACTCTCAGTGGATAAGAAGCTCCATCTTCCTGAAACCACTGTACATGATATCTGCTTCTAAGACGATCTACCATCGCTTTCTTCATAATTGACTGAATGTCCGAAGGGCTGAACAGCTTACTCTTTACCGATGAAGCTTTCGCCACCCAGAACTTCCCGTTCTTCGGTATATAATTCTCCCACGGAATTGCTTTTGTCTTCTCAAACAATTCATCAAAGGTAACTGCTTTAAAACTTCCTGCCTTAAGCAGAACACGTTCTGCTGTACGGAGAAATACATTCGCTCTGCACGCTGCATCTGCTCCTCCGTAAAAGGTAACTCTTCCATCTTCCACCTGTGCGATCTCATATCCCAGATCCTGAATCTCCCTTTTTAATACTGATTCAAGACCGAAATGACACGGCGCAATCCATTCCATTCTTTCCATATCTACCTCATATTATCTTTATGTACTTATTACTTACTGTTAACTGATTCTTTTTTTACAGTATCATAATTTTACTATAAATGAAAGGCAGAGTAAAGTGCGATTGCCTTTCTTCTCTGCCTTGTTACTGTTTATAAGAATCTTATTCGTTACTGCTCACAGTATCTGTTAATATCTGTCTGACTCATCATAATCATCTTTTCCGCCATAGCAGTCATCTGCATTTTTGGAATTGCAGTTTGTGCTGTTCTTACTCTGATTTGAATAAGAATTTTTACTGGAATTCTTATTCGAACCTGAATTAGATGTTGAATTTCTGTTCTTACTCTGATTTTCTTCCTTCGATGAATAGAATCCATTCTGAGAATTTTTACTTGTGTTGCTATAATTTTTTGCCATGATACTTCCTCCTTATTTGGTGTTACTGTTCTTATTAACTGACAGTAACTATTTAGTACAATCTTTATTATCCCAAACGGAGGTCTTTTTATGCATTTTGTTTCAACCATATTTTGAATATTTTGCTTGCTTTTTCCAAATGCATATATTATACTGATTCATGTAGAAAGATTATTTTCTACAACCCCTTATTAATTATTTATACTCCCCTCAAAAGACCGATGGCTCCCCCATCGGTCTTTTACTTTTCTTTTTTCTAATATCGTCGGTTCCCACCGATCAGTCTGATCACGATCATAATGATCAGAAGAGGAACAAGAACCGGTGCCAGAAAACTGATGATTCCTGTTATAACAGACACAACTACTACGACTACAAATACAACTGCAAGGATCAGCAAAGCCTTCTTCCACCAGGTATCTAATCTGAACTCATGATAGGAACCATAAGAATGCTCTGTTCCATATTCATCCTTCTGTCCATAACCAGTATAGCTGTTTTGTGCCTGCGTTGTCTGGTTGTACGAATTATTAAATGGACTCCTGTTCTCATAAACCACTTCTTCGTCTGTTCCATCACTTGCATCTACAATGGTTTTCGCAATTGCCCACGGATCTCCGAGCAGTTCCAAGACCTCCTGCTCGCTCTTTCCTTTTCTCATTTCTTCTATAATATAATCATCATAAAACTTAAGATGATCCTGAATTGTTGCGGCATCAAGCTTTCCATTCAAAGCCTCCTGTAATTTTCGGATAAATTCCTGTCTTGTCATATTCAACTGTTACCTCCTATTCCGAAGGTTACTGTTCACACGATGTGCGACCAGCAACGCATCTCGCCATTTTAAATCGCCTTTGGCGATGGGGCGAGATGCATTCAAGTCAAAACACGCATCCTCCGTGTCAATCAGCGGAGTGATTGACACGGGAGTGAACAGTAACTTCCGAAGTTCTCTTTAGATGTAGAATACCACACTGCCATTCTTTTTTAAACCGTTATTTTCCACTACATCTGTCGTTCATAATTTGTTCATTTATCATTTAAAAATCTTTCATCTTCTTATCACTTTTTCTTCATTTCTCTCACATATACTATAAGCATCAAAGGAAAAAACAAAAAACTTTGAATAAACTTTTTCATAATACATGCCGGGAACCAGTAAATGGTTACCCGGCATCCTCCCTTTTATGGAGACTTTTTTCTTATTCCGGAACAACCGGATCATTTATCACTTCTTGTTTCGTTTCCTGTTGTATTTCCTCTTCTACAGATTTTTCCACAGTTTCCTCTGTTTGCTGTTCTGTCGTTTGCTCTGTTTCTTCCTTGTTTTCCCCGTTATTCTCTTCTTTCGTCGTTTCTTCTATCTTCTTTTCACATGCTTTGACCGATTCCAGAATCTCCTGAACCCGTTCCTCCATCTCTTTCTTCCATTTCATATCTTCCAATGCTTTTTTTCTTTCCTGTTCAGTTTCACTATGTTCTTCTGGTATTGTTTTTACATCGTCTGCTTTCTGAGCTTGCACTGCCGTTTCACTTTTCCCAACTGTATTGTTGCTTTCTCTTCCCCGGCTCATCCCAATTCCTGCTGCCGCAATTACTGCCCCGGCAGCAAATAAAAGAACCGCCAGTTTGACATTCCGAAGTTTTACTTTCTGTTCCAAATTCCATTCCTCGCGTTCCTCCGGAAGATCACGTATCACCTGGCTGATCTTGTCATAATGCCGTCTTCCGCCACCGGTACAACGTTCAATGATCCGCTCCAGTCTGCGTTCTTCACTTCTGCTAAGTTCCGGGATCTGCTCTGTATATGCCAGTAAAAACTGCAATATTTTACCATATCCGAACAAATCCACGGAACAATTTTTCCTGCTGCCTGACGCTGTCGGGCGGATAAAATGACTTCTCACCGCTTTCTGCTGCATCTTCTTTATAACAAATTCATTTTCCTGTGCATCCGGATTTAAAAGCAGCAGTTCTCCTTCTTCTGTCACAACAATACTATATGGGGTCAGACAACGATAATTCTGCCCACGTCTCGACTGCTGATACTTTCTTATTTCTCCGGCAATTTGTCGGAACCATTCAAATAACACCGCTTTATCTAACTGTGTATTATCCCGCAGATAATAAATCAAAAGTTCTCCCTGCAGGCAATCGATACTTGGCTGGCATTCGGTTCCTTTTTCCACGAAGCGAAGTACTTCATACATTTTTTCCATATTTAATTCTACTGCAATCTGTCATCTAAACGTGTGCGGCCCCACACCGCACACGATACAATACCTGTCCAATTGAAAATTATCAGAATCTGATACGAACTACTCTTCAGAATCTTTCCTGATTCTTCAGTCAGAACGACTGAAGTGTGACTCTCATATTAATTGAATTCTTCCAGTCTGTCAAGAGCTGCGGCAACAACTTTATCCATGTCATAATATTTATAATCACCCAGTCGTCCGCCAAAGATTACATTTTCTTCCTTTTCTGCAAGCTTCTTGTATTCTTCAAACAATGCATTATTCTTCTCATCATTTACCGGATAGTATGGTTCCATGCCAACACTCCATTCTGATGAATACTCTCTGGAAATAACCGTCTTCTCCTGCTTGCCAAACTCAAAATGCTTATGCTCGATAATTCTTGTATACGGAACTTCACGCTCTGTGTAATTGACAACAGCATTTCCCTGATAGTTCTCACAATCAAGAACTTCTGTCTCAAATCTGACAGAACGATACTCCAATGCTCCCAGCTGATATCCAAAATATTCATCAATCATTCCTGTAAAAATAATCTTCTCTGCAATCTCCGGATTCTCTTTTCTGAATTCAAAGAAATCAATCCCTGTGCGAACTTCTGTCCCTTCCAGCATCTTCTCAACGATTGCTGTATAACCGCCAACCGGAATTCCCTGATATCTGTCATTGAAATAGTTATTATCGTAAACAAATCGGAATGGCAGACGTTTGATAATAAATGCCGGAAGTTCTGTACACTTTCTTCCCCACTGTTTCTCTGTATAACCCTTGATCAGCTTCTCATAGATATCTCTTCCGCCAAGAAAAAGTGCCTGTTCCTCCAGATTCTGTGGATCTGTGATTCCTGTCTCTTTGCGCTGTTTTTCAATAATCTCTTTTGCTTCCTGTGGTGTGCGGATATTCCACATCTTACTGAATGTATTCATATTAAATGGCAGGTTATAAAGTTCATCTTTATAAACTGCTACCGGTGAATTGATGTAATTATTAAATTCCGCGAACTGATTCATGTAATCCCATATCTTTTTATCAGACGTATGGAAAATATGTGCACCATATTTATGTACATGGATTCCTTCTATGTCCTCACAGTAAATATTTCCTGCAATATGATCTCTTCGGTCAATCACAAGACATTTCTTCCCTTTTTTCTTTAATTCATGTGCCATGACAGCTCCATAAAGACCTGCTCCGACAATCAGATAATCGTATTCTTTCATTTACTCCTTCTTTCCGCAGAACGATTGTCTTGATCCGGTAAAATCCAAAGATCAACCTTTCTGTCTTCTTTCTTTTCATATTATGGTGTGTTTATGATAACACATTTTCTAATAAATTTGAATCTCTATCAAAAATACGGTATACTTAACAGCAAAAGGAGGATGAATTATGCTTATAAAAAATGGTTTTCTAATTGATCCTGCATCTGATACAGAACGTCTTGTCGACCTTCGCATCACAGACGGTCTGATCCAGACACTCGCAGATGCCGGAACTCTGACACCTGAAAATGGAGAGGATGAGCTTGATGCTGCAGGACTTATGATTTCTCCAGGACTTGTTGACACACACATTCATTTCCGTGATCCCGGATTTACTTATAAAGAAGATCTCCATACCGGATCTCTAGCAGCTGCTGCCGGTGGATTTACTTCCGTGATCTGTATGGCAAATACTTCACCAGTCATCGATTCTGTTCCGGTTCTCAAAGAACTGATGGAACGGGAGGCTTTGGAAGACATCCATATTTTCCAGGCTGCTGCTGTCTCCTGCGGACTCAAGGGTGAAGAGATGACTTCTATGAAGGAACTTGCCGCTGCCGGTGCCTGTGGATTCACAGATGACGGAATCCCTCTTAAGAACGCTGCATTTCTCTATAAGGCCATGGAAGAGGCGAAGGCACTTGACCTTCCGATCAGTCTTCATGAAGAAGATCCTGCATTTATTGAAACAAACGGAATCAACCACGGACCTGTATCTGATGCGCTGGGCATCTACGGATCTCCTTCGATTGCTGAAGAATCTCTTGTTGCCAGAGACTGTCTGCTGGCGCTTCGTTCCGGTGCACAGGTCGTAATCCAGCATATCAGCTCCGGACAGTCCGTTGAACTGGTACGTACCTTTAAAGCTATGGGAGCAAATCTGCATGCAGAGGCAACTCCGCATCATTTCACTTTGACAGATGAAGCTGTATTAAAATACGGCGCACTTGCCAAGATGAACCCACCGCTTCGTACAGAAAATGACCGCCTTGCTATCATCGAAGGTCTCAAAGACGGTACGATCGATCTGATTGCTACAGACCACGCGCCACACAGTACGGAAGAGAAATCCCGTCCTATCACACAAACACCAAGCGGTATTATTGGTCTTGAGACTTCCCTTGCTCTCGGAATCACTTCCCTTGTACGTCCGGGACACCTGACATTAAGCCAGCTGATTGAGAAGATGACGATCAATCCTGCCAGCCTGTATCACCTTCCGTGCGGTTCTGTCGCAGAAGGAAAATCAGCTGATCTTGTACTGTTTGATCCGAATGAGAAATGGACTCCTGAGACTTATGCTTCTAAGTCTTCTAATTCTCCATTTACCGGATGGGAATTGTATGGAAAAGTAAAATATACAATCTGTGATGGAAAGATTGTATACAAGGATTAATCTAAGAGGTCCCCTGCAGAATCTTTCATTTCCGCAGGGGACCTCTTCTTTGCTCATTAATCCGCGATCGCTGTTACTGTATAATCTTTGTCTTCGACTGTCTTTTTCAGCACTTCATTACTGATTTCGGAATTCAGTGTTACAACTGCTGTTCCGGCCTCATGGCTGACTTCTGCTGTATCAACCTGCTCAAGTGCCTCGAGAGCTTTCTTCACAGCCGCCTCACAGTGTCCACACATCATTCCTTCGATTTTCATTGTCTTTGTCATCTTTGTCTCCTCCTTGTTTTCTGACTCATTTTTGTCTGCTAAGACAATATCTGAAACAGTATTTTCTGCTGTTTCTACCTTTTTCATCTTTCTTTTTCTGTCTTTGCTGGCATCGTACATTTTAAACAGATTCAGTCTCAATGCATTTGTTACTACACAGAAGCTGGACAGGCTCATTGCCGCTGCTCCGAACATCGGATTTAATTTCCAACCAAAGACCGGGATCCAGATTCCTGCTGCCAGTGGAATCCCTATCGCATTATAGAAAAATGCCCAGAACAGATTCTCATGAATGTTGCGCAGTGTTGCACGGCTCATACGGATTGCCGCCGGCACGTCACTTAACCGGCTCTTCATCAGCACAACATCCGCTGCATCGATTGCAATATCTGTCCCCGCTCCAATGGCAATTCCCATATCTGCCCTGGTCAGTGCCGGTGCATCATTGATACCGTCACCTACCATCGCAACCTTTCCTTTTTCTTTCAGCTTGCGGATCACCTGTTCTTTTCCTTCCGGAAGAACACCTGCGATCACTTCATCCACACCTGCCTGCTCACCAATTGCCTTCGCTGTGCGCTCATTATCTCCGGTCAGCATAACAACATGGATTCCCATATTCTGAAGTTCTTTCACTGCCTGTGGACTATCTTCCTTGATCACATCCGCAACTGCGATCATGCCAAGGAACTGTTCATTCCTTCCAAAGAACAGCGGTGTCTTTCCTTGCTGTGCTAACTGTTCCGCCTGTTCTTTTATGCTGGCAGAAATCTTCATTTTGTCTGAAATGAATTTAAAATTGCCTCCGTACAGCCAGTCCTCTCCAAGTTTTCCCGACAGACCATTTCCCGGAACTGCCTGAAACTGTGTGATTTCACTTTTCTGCTCTGCTTCCCCATTTTCTTCTGCCTTTGCAAGAATTGCCCGGGCAAGCGGATGCTCACTTTTCTTCTCCAATGCATTTGCAAAAAATAATAATTCATGTTCTGTCATTCCGTCCGCAGGGAGCAAATCTGTCACCTTCGGTTCTCCACTTGTGATCGTTCCTGTCTTATCCAGTGCAACAATCTCCGTCTTTCCTGTCTCTTCCAGCGAAACAGCTGTCTTAAACATGATTCCATTCTTCGCGCCCATTCCATTTCCAACCATAATTGCAACCGGAGTGGCCAGACCTAATGCACACGGACAGCTGATCACCAGAACAGAAATTCCCCTTGCAAGTGCAAATCCAACAGGCTCTCCGACAAGCAGCCATACGATCATTGTGACAACTGCAATAGAAATAACTGCCGGAACAAATACTCCTGACACTTTATCTGCCACTTTGGCAATTGGCGCTTTTGTTGCTGCCGCATCACTTACCATCTGAATGATCTGTGATAATGTCGTATCCTCGCCAACTCTCGTCGCCTCGCAACGCAGAAAACCTGACTGATTCATTGTAGCCGCAGACACTTTATCCCCTTCTGCTTTATCTACCGGTATACTCTCTCCGGTCAGGGCAGCTTCATCTACTGCACTGTTTCCTTCCAGAACAATTCCATCCACCGGAATATTCTCCCCCGGTCTTACAACAAACTGATCTCCTCTTCTCACCTGGTCAATCGAAACTTCCTGTTCTTTTCCATCACGCAGGAGCGTTGCTGTCTTTGGTGCCAGCTTCATGAGGCTTTTTAATGCATCTGTTGTCTTTCCCTTTGAATGCGCTTCAAGCATCTTTCCTACTGTGATCAACGTTAAAATCATTGCTGCTGATTCAAAATAAAATTCATGCATCAGCTCCATCACATGATCCATATCGCCTGCCGTCTGCGCTGCTGTCATAGCGAATAATGCATACACGCTATATCCATAAGATGCACCTGCACCAAGTGCAACCAGCGTATCCATATTTGGTGCTCTATGGATCATGCCTTTCCATCCACTGATAAAAAACTTCTGATTGATCACCATAACGATTGTCGTTAACAGGAGCTGCGCCAGCCCCATCGCCACATGATTCCCTTCCAGAAATACCGGAAGTGGCCAGCCCCACATCATATGCCCCATTGACAGATACATGAGCGGAATCAAAAAACACAAAGAAGCGATCAGACGCCTTTTCATCTTCGGTGTCTCCCTGTCTTTCAACGCATCTTCCGCACAGTTCTGTTCACTTTGATTCATCCCATGCCCTTCATTCTTTGCAGATTTCAACGTTGCCCCATATCCAGCTTCCTCAACAGCCGCAATGACCGCATCTACTGTTGCTGTGCCTTCCACTCCCATGGAATTCGTCAGAAGACTGACTGAACAGTTCTCTACTCCGGGGACTTTTCCAACCGCTTTTTCAACACGGGCACTGCAGGCTGCACAACTCATTCCCGTCACATTATATTGTTCCATCTTACTCCTCCTTCAAGTTGTGATCCGGACTTTTTGTTCCAGATCTCTCTTCAGATCTTTTATCGCATCAATTTCTGAAGTGTCGTCACGAGCTCGTCAATCGTTTCATCTTTTCCATCCCGGATATCATCTGCCACACATGTCCGGATATGGTTTGCCAAAAGCACTTTATTGAAACTATTCAGAGCCGCATTCACCGCAGATACCTGAATCAGAATATCCGGACAATACGCGCCTTCTTCAACCATCCTTCGAACTCCCCTGACTTGTCCTTCAATTCTACTCAGACGATTCATCAGATCTTTATATTCTTTTTCCGGTCGATCCTTTGTCTTGTGACAACATCCCGGACAGACTTTCTTTTCTTCCATTGTATTTCTCCTATCGTATAACCCCCAGGGGGTATATTTTCTAATTATTAATATATACCCCCTACAGGTATATTTCAAGTGCTTTTTAACAAAAAGTTACTGTTCATGCTACGTGCGGTTGCTGCTTACGCTATATGCGGCCGGCAACAACAAAGAAGCTGTCATGGAACATTTCACAATTGTATCTATGTTCCATGCAGCTTCTCTGCAATCCATTATTATGTTCGTTATTATATTTCCTGACAAATCTGTCTTATTCTACACTCTTGAGTGATTCAACCATGTTAATCTTCTTTAACTTAAAATACATCACTCCATTGACAAACAAAGAAAAGGCTACTGTCAGAAGAAAGGCATACAAGAAACTCGGTGGATCGATATTTCGTCCAAACATAACCGAATCAATCTCCACTGTCTCAACAATAAAGCGATGCAGAATTTTTCCGATCAACAATCCCGCCAGTGCCCCAATCAAGGTCAGCAGGATATTCTCTCTGTAAACATAAGAAGAAACTTCCTTGTCATAAAATCCAAGTACCTTTAATGTTGCCAGTTCTCTCTTGCGCTCTGTAATGTTAATATTATTCAGATTATACAGCACTACAAATGCCAGCATTCCTGCTGAAATAATCAATACAATAATCACGATGTCCAGACTCTCCAGCATATGATCCACCTGCTTTTTCAGGCTTGTCGTATAGCTGATGCTAAGTGTTCCATCACACTTCATTATATTTTCGCCGACATCCTTTGCCTCCTCTGTTGTGCGGTCCTGCGTTCTATAATAAATTGAATTATAGGCCGGAGCCTCACCGAATGTCTTTTCATAGACTTCAGATGTCATATAGAGATAATGTCCCATATAGTTCTCACAGATTGCGCTGATCAAGACTGTTTTCTCTCCATCATCTGTATCAATCGTTAATTTATCACCGACATTGACTTCCAGCAGTTTCGCTACTTTTTCAGTCAGGATTGCTCCTTTATCATCCAATGAATAAATTTCTTTTGTCTTCCGATCCCGGATCACGACAAACTTTTTGAATGCTTCCACATCTTTTGGTACATCTAAATAAACTTCCTGAGAAGACTCTCCTGAACTGACTTCAATATTTTTCAAAAGATTTTCTGCAGTCACTGATACCTTCTTATCCGTATCCAGTTCTTTCTGAACCTCAATTCTCTCTTCTTCTGTCACATCTTCCTTTAAAATAACGTCTCCATCATAAAGCTGAATCTGTTCGTATTGAAGCGGAACGATTGCTGAAATAGAATCTTTTAATCCAAAACCAAACAACATCATGCCCATACAACCGCCAATTCCAAATACTGTCATAAAGAAGCGTTTTTTATACCGCACCAGATTACGCACGGTCGATTTCCATGTAAAATTCAGATTTTTCCAGATAAACGGAACTCGTTCCAGAAATACTCGTTTTCCCTGTTTTGGTGTCGGCGGACGCATCAATTCTGCTGCCTGCTCTCGTAATTCTTTCATACATGAGAACAATGTTGCGATTACTGTACATGCAAGTGCCGCTGCACATGCTGTTACAGCATAATACAAATTATACGGGATCACAATATCTTGCATATGACGATACAGGATCTTATATGCAGTGATAATGATATATGGAATTATCTTTTCTCCAATCAGAATTCCGAAAACACCACCGGTTAATGTCGCAAGGATCGCATACCAGAGATATTTTCCAACAATTGAAGCATTTCCATATCCGAGAGCCTTCAAAGTACCGATCTGCGTTCTCTCCTCCTCTACCATTCGTGTCATTGTTGTCAGACTGATCAATGCTGCAACAAGGAAGAAAATGAGTGGGAACACTTTACCGATTGCCCGCATACGGTCTGCATTATCTCCGTATCCACTGTATTCTGTCAGATTGTTCCGATCATAAACATACCACTTTGGCTTTTCAAGATCATCAATCTTCTGCTGTGCTTTCGCAAGCTCTTCTCTTGCTTCTGTAATCTGCCGCTCTCCATCTTCAATCTTCTTCTGAGCTTCTATACGACCTTCCTCATACACTGCCCAACCGTCTTCCAGCTCCTTTGTTCCGCTGCTTAACTGCTGCTGTGCCTCCTCAATCTTCTTCTGTCCCTCACTGATCTGCTGCCATCCGCTGTCAATCTGCTGCTGACCGGATGTAATCTGCGCCTTTGCCTGATCTATCTGCCGACTTGCGGTAAGGATTGCAGCATCCCCCTGTTTCAACACATCCGTCAGTTTCTGTATATTATCCTGCAATACCGGAATACCCTCTTCAATCTGAGCTATCCCGGCTTCAACTGCTGGAAGCCCTTCGTTAATCTGCGTCAATCCGGCTTCGATCTTTGTCTGGTTTTTCTGAATCTCCGCTTCGGCAGCTTTCGCCTCCAGTTCCATTTTATCCAGATTTGCTTTCAATTCAGTCAACTTCTCTTCCATTGCTGTTTTTTCAGCTTCCAACTGTTCTAACTGAGCCTTTAATTCTGGATCTTCTTCTCCTGCTTCCTGCTTCCGGTCGTATTCTTCTTTCAGTGCCTCATAGTTCTGTAAAAGAAGTTCATATTGTGTATTTAGTTCTTCATAGGACTGTTTCAGCGGCTGATAAATCTGCTGATACGCAGACTGATAGTCTTCTGCCTGTTGCTGCAATTCTTCCTTTGCTTTCAGAAGCTCATCTTTCTTTTGCTGCATCTGTGTCTGTTGCACTAAAAGTTCTTGTCTCTGATCTTCCAGACTTTCTTCCTGCTCTTTCAGTTGTGCCAGCTGATTTCTTAATGTTGTAAGTACAATCTGTTTTTCGCTAAGTTCCTGTGCACCCTGCTCAACTTGTGCTTTGGACTGATCCAGCTCCTTTTGCTTTGATATCAGAAGATTTCTCGACTGCTCCAGTTCAAGCTTCGAAGCTGCCAGCTGATTTCTTCCTCGTTCAAGCTCTTTCTGCGCTGCATCAAGTTTCTCTCTTGCACTTGCAAGTTCTTCTTCCGCCTCTTCTTTTCCATCCGCCAGATCCTGCTCTGCCTGAGCTAACTCTTCTTGTGCTTCATCCACTTTTTCCTGCGCTGTCGAAGTAATCTCATCATATCTGGCCTGTTCTCTTTCCGCTTTAATTGCCTGAACCTTTTTCAGCACAGAATCCACATGTTCTTCATATTCTTTCGTAAATGCAGTCGCTTCCTTTGCACCTTCAACCTGCACTGTAATCTCTGTATACACATCTAATGAAAATGCTTTCTCCGGAACGCAAAGAAAGGCACTGACACTTCCATTTCCGATTGTTGTACTGCCTCTGTGAAATGCAATATACTCCGGACTGCTGACCGTACCAACAATGGTAAATGTATCTGTCTTAAGTGTATCTTCCAAAGAATCCGAAGTCCCACTTGATAATGTGATCTTATCCCCAATCTTCAGATTCTTTCCATCCAGATAATCTGCATCTATTACACATTCATTTTCCTTTTCTGGAAGCCTGCCATCTTCTAACTGAACTTGATTCATCTTATCCTGGAGCGCCATAACATGAACTGCTACCTGGTTTCCCCGAATCGTACAAAGTACATCTGTTGCATAGCTTCCTTCTGCATCCAATACACCATCCACAGCACGAATTGCATCCAGATCATCTTCTGTCAGTCCCATTGTACTCATTACCTGAATATCCATCAGGTTCTTCTCATCGAAATATGCATCTCCTGAATATCTCATATCCGGCTCTGATGCACGGATTCCGGAAAAGAATGCACATCCTATCGCAACAATAAAGAAAATGGATAAAAAACGTCCAAGGCTATGACGGATCTCCATATAAAAGTTTTTTCGTAATGCTTTCTTCATCCACATCCCCTACCATTCAATTTCATCAATCGAAGTCGGATTCTCATTAGATTCCATTCTTGCTACCTGTCCATTTTTTATATGAATCAATCGATCTGCCATCGGCGCAAGTGCCTGATTATGTGTAATGATAATAACTGTCATTCCCTTTTCTCTACACATATTCTGAAGTAATTTCAAAATTGATTTTCCTGTATTGTAATCCAATGCACCTGTTGGCTCATCACAAAGCAAAAGCTTTGGGTTCTTCGCTAATGCTCTCGCGATTGAAACTCGCTGCTGCTCACCGCCGGAAAGCTGTGCCGGAAAATTATTCTTCCGTTCCCCCAGACCAACTTCCTCCAAAACTGCCTGTGCATCCAACGGATCCTTACTGATCTGCAACGCAAGCTCAACATTTTCCAATGCGGTCAGATTCGGCACAAGATTATAAAACTGAAAAACAAATCCGATGTCATCTCTGCGGTATCCTGTCAGCTGTTTGGAATTATAAGCTGTAATATCTTTTCCATCTACATACAGCTTCCCGCTTGTTGCTGTATCCATTCCGCCGAGAATATTAAGCACAGTTGTCTTACCTGCACCACTTGGTCCAACGATTACAACAAGTTCTCCCTGCTCAATCGAAAAGCTGATGTGATCCACTGCATGAATCTCAACTTCACCCATTTTATAAGTTTTCGTGATATCCTGCACTTTAACGAATTCCTTCATCTACATTCTCCTGACTCTTTTTCTCTTCTTCTGCATCTCTCCTGGCAAGCAGTCTGTTGCTCTTTTCTTCGATTCTCTACAGACGCAGTTTCTCCCACTCTTCTCCTGCACCAAATGTCTCATGAAAACGTTCCGGAAGCGGTGTATCCTGGAATAATTTCTTCTGATACTGTACGATCAGACTCGCAGCTAACGGCACTGCACCTGAATATTGCCGTTTCAAAACCTTACAATATTTCTGACATAACGGATCTGGCTTTACACTCATCACTATGTCATGCAATGAATCGTATTTTCCCACTGCCTTCATCCCAAGAAACAACGCTTTTCGCTTTCCAGATGTCGGTGCCAGAAACAGCTTATGATAAAAAACCATCCCTTTTAATGCCTTATAGATCTGCTCGGCTGTTACATCTTTGAAAAATGGTGCGATCACTTCCGCATACTCCATCTTAGGATGAATATGCTTCGCTGTCAGATAGCGCAAAGGATCATGATAATCTTCCGTCAGCATCATTCGATCCAGTTCCATCTCAATCTCATTATGTGAAACTCTTCCTACCTGCATAATTTTTTCAACATAAGGATGACATTCACTGTCTAAAGCAAAATGACAGATAAATCCATAAATATATGCACGCGCCGCTGCCGGATCTTTTGCTTTCTCAATCACTTCAACAGCATGATGGAAAAACTCATCGGCAAATTGTTCATGAAGTGTATGCCCCTGTTCATTCACCGGATCTTTCTTTAATGCATTATAATAAAATAAGATATCCGGTCCATGTAACCCAATATCAAACAACTCTCTATGCGCTTCTATAGAATTCTGAAGGGGTCTTGGAAGTGCGCTGAGCACCTCTTTTCCGAATTTATAATGTGCGTATGTTGTTGGCATAAGAAACCTCTCCTTTTTCCGAATTTTCTTGTTAAGATTTATAATTACTCATATTATTATATTAACACATTCTTCCCTGTCTGACAGTAATTATCTTTATAAAAAATATGTGAAATGAGATTAAAAATGCTAAATTTTTACTGCTTTTTCACTTCTTTTAATGCAATAATCACTTGACATTTATATTTCTTTTTACTATATTAGTATGTACAGCACACAAGAGAATGTGTCTGTTACAGTAGAGAGTATTTATTACTCTACCCTGATCAGGGCTTGTACTGGTTTCGACAGGGATCTCGAAGATGGAGAAGCTATCCGTAGGCTGATGCGTTAAATCGCAAACTTAAAATTAAACGCTAACGATAATTTCGAATTAGCTGCAGCCTAAATGCTGCATGTCAGCCCTGAAGCACTCACACTTTAGGAATCTGGCACCGACTATGTGAGAAACGATGACGGCAAAGCTTTGAGCCGTCAGGCGTATTATGAAGCTACTGAACCCGTAAGGATGTTAGTTTTCGTACGGCAGAGGGAATGTCAAATAACTGACTATGATAGTAGAAGTACATGGGACAGGTTTTTGGACGCGGGTTCGATTCCCGCCAGGTCCACTTTTAATGAAAGTGTGAAGACTTTAAAATAACGGCATTGTATCTCGTAAGATGAGATGCAATGCCGTTATTTTTTGAATAATATCCTTACCTCCAAATGGAATGCATAAAACAAAAAACTCTGAGATTCTTGCAAACATTGACTTCACAAAAATCTCAGAGAAAAAAATAATGCCGCAGACCGGAATCGAACCGTTTTACTTAATCTCAAATACTGATAGAAAGGGGCTTTGAAGACTTCATCACGGTTGCGGTGTTCAAAAAGTGTTCAAATGTTTCTCATTCACAAACCGTATTTTTACTTGTAAAATGCTTCAATAGCTTGTGCTAAGAAATCAGCAGTACCTTCACCATATTTCTCATCAGTCATAGACTTAATTCTTTCGTTGCGATAATACTGTGCCTGTGCCATCATAAAACCTTGTTCTTCTTTTATTTGTGAAAACTGCTTCATAAGTAAGCCATATTCTTCAACAACTTCTTGAACTTCCGAAGAATTTACATCACAATTTCTTTTTGCAATTAGTTTTTGCAAAACTGCTTCTATTCGTTTGTTGTAACTGTCAGCTACGTCTTTGCTAATAGGATTGTTGACTACAGATAAATATTTTTCTTTTCCTCCATACCACTCAACAACTTTGGCATAGCCTTTTTGCATTTCTTCTGATGAGACTGCCTCAATATAATGCTTTTTCCATTCTTCAACACTTCCAAACTCTTTGACAGCAAGTTCTTTCATATTGTCGGGCATATGTTCAAGCATAGTTTGAAACATTTCTTTCACTTCTGTTTTACTGAAAATTGCAAAATCCATTTTATTCTCTCCTTTCAGAATATCATCAATGCTGGTAATCAGACGTTCCATACGTTCTTTTTTTGCTACCAACATTTTTCTCTGCATTTGCAAAAGCTGGTTTCTTTCAAGAACCGGGTTATCCATAACAGCTTTGATTTCTTTCAATGGAATATCAAACTCACGGAAAAACAAAATCTGCTGTAATGTTTCCAATGCCTTATCGTCATAAAGCCGGTATCCCGCATCACTTTTTTCTGTTGGCTTTAACAATCCAATTTCATCATAATAGTGAAGCGTGCGAACGCTGATACCTGTTAAATCTGATATTTCTTTTACTGTCCTCATAACTGCTGACCTCCTGTTCCTGATAAGATAACTTTAATCTATGACGTTCCGTGAGAGTCAATAGTTTTCAGTTCAATAAATTGATTTTTCATCTCAACAAGCTGGAATTTGTAATTACATTCCATACATATTGGCATTCTTTACAATCACTCTATCTCCTTTTTCTAATTGTTCCTTAGAAACTCCTCTTAACCCAAGTCCAACATGTTCTGTTTTATATCCACAACCATTTGATTTTCGTTCTTTTGTATGTATATCGATGGTAGTAATTATAGTCTCTAATACACCTCCATTTGTTTTATAAACACACGCATTTTCTCCTTCTCTACACATTCCTGTTGATATGTTTCCTGTGGCAACTGTTCCAACCCCCATAATTGTAAATACATCATCAATAATCAATTCAAAGTCTTCTTTTAAACATAATGGAACATCTAATCTGTTCATATACTCTTTTTCTCGCTCTTTTTTGTTTTTACCAAATAATCCCATAGTGTTTCTCCTTTATAACTTCAAGATTGTCTAATTCTCCCCCCACATTATAGTTCCATTTTCTAAGCAATTCAATAAAAAAGAATAACATAACAACACACCACCTGTGCTGTCTGCTATCCTTTTCGACTTACCACCATTATTCATTTGCTGTCCGTATCTTTCAAAGACTAACGTTCCGCAGGATGCCCAGAGCGACGGTTCCTAACAGGGCGGAGGGTCGGCTGGGCAAGTGGACGGTTCTCTACACATTCCCTATTCTGCCAGATATTCTATCGCCGATTCTCTTCTTCCCTCATATTTGTCTTTCGCAAGAAGTTCATTGATAAAACACAGCAGTTTCTCCGTGTCATCATCGTCCAGTAAATCCATTTTCACCAGTATATCAAGTTCTGTCTGGTTCTTTGGATGTACGGATACTGGCTGGGACATATCAACCACTACTTTCAGCCGATTGGTTTTCTGTGTAGTTTCAATATCCGTAGTCAGTCCCATGACATGGCTTTTACTTACTCCAAATATCTGCGACAGCTTTTCCCATATAGATTCATCTCTCGGTGTTCCATTGCCGTTCTCATAGTTTGTCAGCATACTCTGCGAAATACCCAGTTCTTTTGCCAGTTCCGCAACCGTGATATTGCTTTCTTTTCTCAATTCTTTTATTTTGTTCACGTTCAAGCACCTCCTTCATAAGCACATTATATTTCAAGATTTTCCGTCCGTCAATCTTTTTATCGGATATTCAGATATTTTCTATTGACATTCTGCAATGCTTGTTTTATCATAAGATTATCTTAATATCTGATAATCAGATATTTATAAGGAGGTGAAACGATGATTAGAGGAAATGACTTTATTTTAAATCCAGACAAACTGCAAGAGGAATTTCAGTTAGTAGAAGTTTCTGACTGGGTAGACTTTTCTACAAAAGAAAAATTAGGATTCTACTATACAGTTCTTCTTCCAAAATTAAAGTTTGAAAAAGTCAAAGTAGGCATTAAAGCTAACACAGCGATTGTTACCAACGAAGAACTTGAACAAAAAGGGCAGATTCCAGTCTCATTTGATGGATTACATACTTGGGCTAGTCTCTATAATGGACGTCTTTCTGTCAAAGCAGAAGCTTCCAATATCAGAAAAGTGGGAATGAAATAATTTTTCCCATTATGTCAGCCAGTCAGTGCCGGACAACGTCATAGGTGCTGAACTGGCTGACCTCTATACTTGATATATAAAACAACATCTTCCGAAAATAATCGGAACATTCATTACAAAAATTGGGATATGAGGTGAGATTCGTGAGCAAAACAAAAGAGTGTTTTGCATACAATACGAAAATCATTGAAACTCCTACTACAAAAGAAGTATATATTTACGAAAGCCCTATTTTTATTCACTCGAAAGAAAAGGCAGATTTAACAGACACAAGTAACCGAAAAAAATTTGATGAAATGTCAGCTCATAAGCAATATGACAGTTTAAAACGCAAGCAGAAGCATTACGAACAGGCTCGTTGGGATATTGCCCGTATTGTTGACTGCAACTTTGATAACAGAACAAAATTTGTAACGCTGACATTTAAAGAAAACATTCAGGAAATCCTGATAACTAACCGAGAATTTAAGTATTTTATCCAGCGATTAAATTATTATTTGTACCATACCAAAACCCAGTTATTAAAATACCTTGCAACGTGGGAGAAACAGAAGCGTGGAGCAATCCATTATCATGTTATTTTCTTTGATTTTCCGTATATAGCAAAAGAAAAATTACAGAATTTATGGTCACATGGATTTATTAAAATCAATCGCATTGATGTAGACAGCAAAGAAAACAGAGGTCGTTATCTTAGCAAGTATTTTGGAAAAGACCTTGATTTGAAAGAACATAAGAAAAAAGCCTTTTTTAAATCTCAAAATCTGAAAGTTCCACACGAAACAAAAGTCATGCTGACCGAAGACATTTTACATGACTTACAAAAAGAAAATATCGTCTTTCAGAAAGAATACACAAGGCAAATTTACGATACCAACGCTTTCTTATCTACTGGTTCATGCTTAAAGGACAGCAGTGTTATCTACATCAAAATTAAAAAAGAAAATCCTTGCGTAAAGGGGGAATCTTATGGATAATCCCGTTACGTTTTCAGATATAACATTATTGAATACGTTAGCCACCTGTGCTAACATGACCACAGATGAAGTCTTCAAAGATTTTAAAATTATGGCAAATAAAAAAATCTTGGAGAATCACAAATATGAAATTTATTACTCGGAATCAGAAAAAAGCTGGCGTACTTATTTACCCGATGAAACCAAACCTAACAAACGCCGTCCTGTTAAGAGGAAGAGTAAAGAGAACCTTGAAAAAGAAATCATCAGATTTTATATCGAAAAGCAGAAAGCTGAAAACCGTCAGAATGTCACACTAGAAGAATTATATGCTGAATGGCTTTTGTATAAAAGAGATTATACTTCCGTAAAAGCAAAAACAATTCAAGAATATGTATCTGAATGGAATAGATTTTTCAAAGATACAGAACTTGTTAAAATGAAGATAGGCGAAATCAAACCAATCACGCTTATCCGCTTTTTCAGAGAAGCTACAAAAGACCGACAGTTCACGCACAAGCGAGTCAGTAATGCCCGTTCTGTTTTGAATGGAATAATGAGTTATGCGATCGAAGAAGAAATTATATCACATAATCCTGTCTCTGATGTGAATTTCAAACAGTTTACCTATAAGCCAGTAGAAGTACAAAGTGACAATGTATTTTCCCGTGATGATACGCATAAGTTATTAAATTATCTTCGGTGTATCATAGAGCCATATTCTCTTGCAATACAGTTATCTTTCTATCTGTTTATCCGTGTTGGAGAAACAAAAGCTATCCGTTGGGAAGATATTGACTACAATAACAGGCTTGTATATCTTCACAGACAGGCGACCTGTGAACGTACATTGAATGATGATTTAACATTCTCAAGCCGAAAAGTAAAAGTAGTAAATCAAATGAAAGGAAATACTTCTCATGGATTCCGTAAACAGTTCCTTACAGACGAAGCACTTAAAATTCTTCACAAAGCAAAGGAATTAAATCCAAATGGAATATATGTCTTTGAACCCAACGGCGAGATTATGACAACAGACAGCTTTAATCGCCGTTTGAAGAAATATTGCAAAGAAGCCGGTGTTCCTTATCATTCCAGTCATAAAATCCGCTTTTACAATGCTTCAACAGCTTTTGACGGAAATAATCTTACAACCCTTAGTTATTTAATGGGACATAGTGAGACAGCTACAACATTGCATTACTTGCGGAATGTCAATAAGAGGAAGAATGACAGGCTTGCTTTTCAGAATCTTGGTATTTCATCATAAAGTGTTCAAAGGTGTTCAAACATTTTAAAACAAAAAAATAAGAGAAACGCTGTAAATTCAACGTTTCTCCCATTTTTAACTAATGCCGCAGACCGGAATCGAACCGGTACGGGTATCACTACCCACGGGATTTTAAGTCCCGGGCGTCTGCCAGTTCCGCCACTGCGGCATTCCTCAAAATGCTTTCGCATCTTGAACGACCCAGAAGAGACTCGAACTCTCGACCTCCGCCGTGACAGGGCGGCGCTCTAACCAACTGAGCCACTGGGCCAAATATTTAATTGTCAGCTCGCTGCCCCTTACTACTTCCAAGCAGTCTAGCTAAATGGACCTTCGGGGACTCGAACCCAGGACCGACCGGTTATGAGCCGGTTGCTCTAACCAACTGAGCTAAAGGTCCAATTGATTATTTCTGTTCCTAAGAACAAGCCGATGATCGGACTCGAACCGATAACCTGCTGATTACAAATCAGCTGCTCTGCCAATTGAGCCACATCGGCATAAATGACCCCGACGGGAATCGAACCCGTGTTACCGCCGTGAAAGGGCGATGTCTTAACCGCTTGACCACGGGGCCATACTTTGTCTGTCGACTTCCTCAACAGCGATTATAATCATATCATATAAATCACCGTTTGGCAAGTACTTTTTTGATATTTTTTTAATTTTTGAAACTTTTCAAATAATTCGACAAATCGAACTTCTTAGTTTCCTACTCCTGATCCGATAATCAGAGAATAAAAAGATCTTACATTTCTGCAAGATCTTCAAGCTCCCCCTGTTGGACTTGAACCAACGACACTTCGGTTAACAGCCGAATGCTCTACCGACTGAGCTAAGGAGGAATATTTTATTAAAGGTTATGTACCTTCAAAACTACATACAGTCAAAACCAACATCATCATCCAAACCTATCACTGCTTTGGTTATGCCCTCGACCTAT
>OAVX01000382.1_pt1 | contig 29003 bp, 41 predicted proteins | sample 1476471 | NCBI WGS metagenome assembly OAVX01 (sample SAMEA2580114, study PRJEB22360) | human gut metagenome | biome: human gut; feature: human-associated habitat; material: faeces | place: Denmark | collected 2008/2010
CCACGGCATAGACCTTCCTGGCGCCGTGGGCCAGCATGCAATCGGTAAAGCCGCCGGTTGAGGAGCCGATGTCCATGCACACTTTGTCCGTCAAGTCGATCCCGCAATTTTCGATGATTTTTTCCAGCTTAAATCCCCCGCGGGAGACGTATTTCAGGCTGTGTCCCTTTACTCTGATTTCCGCATCGGCATCGATCATTTGCCCCGCCTTGGCGATGCGCTCCGTGCCGATAAAGGCTTCGCCCGCCATAATCATGGTCTTGGCTTTTTCCCGAGAGGGCGCTAAATTTTTCTTCACTAAAAGGACATCTGCACGCTCTTTCACGCCATCACCTGTCTCTTTTTAAAATCTTATTGACCAGTGCTTCCGTTTCCTCGAATTGACCCACAGAGGCGAGGAGGCTTAAACATTCCTCGGTGTATTCACGGGCCTTCACCAGGTAGTCGTCGGGATTCACTTCCGCGCCGTCTTCTTCCAAATCGAAGTAGTCGTCTTGAAATTGATAGCTCAGGCCCAAGGTTTCGCCGACGCGATACAAGGTGTCGTTCATTTCTTTGGGTTTCCCCGCCAAGGCACCTGCCATGGCGAAGCAGGCCCCTAAGAGGGCGCCGGTTTTTCGCTTGTAGATCACTTCATCGCCGGAGGATGCGCCGGCGCGAATATCCAAGACCTGGCCGTCCACCATGCCCGTGGTGCCCGCAGCTTTAAATAAGTATTTCATGGCCTCGATTCCGCCCGCGGGATCCAAAGACGCCCCTTCGGCGGCAAGCTCTGCCGCTTGGGAAAGGAGCCCGTCGCCGGCGAGAATGGCCAAGGCTTCGCCGTAGGCCTTGTGGCAGGGGGGGGTCCCCCCTCCGCAAATGTCCGCGCACCGAAGGCCTTGTGGCAGGAGGGCTTCCCACGTCTGAAATCGTCGTCGTCCATGGCGGGCAAATCGTCGTGAATCAAGCTGTACGTGTGGATGGATTCCATGGCGGCAGCAAAGTAAAAGGCGGCGTCGCCTTCGTAATTCAAGTCCTTTAATACGGTGTAAAAAAGCGTGGGCCGCACCCGCTTGCCTCCCGTAAACAGGGAGTAGAGCATGGCTTCTTTTAATTCGTCGGCCGCCGAGGGGATGGCCTCGTAATATTCCTTTAATCGCTTATCAAAGTTCATTGTCGCCCTCCTCTTCCATGCCTTCGGTGAGCACGCGAACCTTTTGTTCCAGGCCCTTTAAATCTTTTTCCAGTTCCTTGTAAAGGGACGTGGCCACTTCGTAGAGCTTCACCATTTCCTCCAAGGAAAGGTCTTCATTTTCCATGCGCTCCACGATTTTTTCCAGTTGCTCCGACTTTTCTTTATAATTCATGACCGTTCCTTTCTATGGAAAGCACGCGGGCTTCGACGGACCCGTCGATGAGATCTATATTTAACACGTCGCCCACGTCGAGCTCCGTTGCCGATCGTATGTAGCGATCACAGACGCGCACCCGCGGCTTCACCCGCTCCTTGCCCATGGCCTTCATGCGATTGTCGAGCTCCGCTAAATCCCGCTGTGCATTTTTTACTGCCAGTGACGACTCACGCACCATGCGCTGCTTGAGCGCAGCAAGCTGCTCCATATCCCTCTCCGCCCGCGCCGGAAGATTCACGGCCTTTATGCGTATACCGTCGCTTTTCAGGGATTGCTCGTGAAGATTCAGCGTCTCTTTCATGCGAAAGTCCATGCGCTCTTTCACGGCCTTTTGGGCCAATCGCTTGTTTAAAATGGCCTCCATGGATACGGCCTGATGCAGGCGGTGGCCCAGGGCGTCGTTTCGCCTTCTTGCCTCTTGAAGATTCAAGGCGATGACGTGTTCCATGGTGCGAAGGCGCGCCCTCGAGGCGGAGAGAATGTCTTCCCGTGGGCTGACGATAATTTCCGCGCCGCACATCGGCCACGTAATCGCAAAGGGTTGTGTCCACCTCGTGGCCCACGGCAGATACGACCGGATGGCGTCTTTCGGCCAAGGTGCGAATCAAGGTCTCGTCGTTAAAGCAAAACAAATCTTCCATGCTGCCGCCGCCACGGGTAATGAGGACCACATCCACATCATCCCGCGCGTCCAGCCGTTTGAAGGCCCGGGCGATGGAGGCGCCGGCCCCTTCCCCCTGCACGAGGGTAGGTGAGACGATGGGCGGCGACCGGCGGGATTTCTGTTGGCCGCCACCTGCAAAAAATCGTGAAGAGCCGCACCGGCCGTGCTGGTGACCACGCCCACGGTCTTCGGCATCTGAGGCAAAGGCATCTTTTTTTCCATATCAAATAGACCTTCTTTGCTCAGAAGGTCTTTTAATTTTAAGAAAAGTTTGTAAAGGGCGCCTTCTCCGGTGAGCTCCATGGTCTTCGCCACAAATTGCAACCGTCCGGAGGGGGCGTAAATGGCCACGGAACCGTTCATTTCCACTTCCATGCCCACGCTGAATTCCATGTCCGACGCTTCGGCGTCGTCGCGGTACATAATGCAGTCCATGCGAGCCTTGTCGTCTTTTACGGTGAAATAGACATGGCCGCTTGCCGCCGTTTTTATTTCGGAAAGCTCCCCTTTTATCAAGACGTGATTCAACATGTAATCGGTCTTGAGCACTTTTTTTGCATAGGCGAGAAGCTCCGATACGCTAATTGGGTTCATAGCCGCCTTCTCGAACGATATGGCCCAAAACGCCGTTGACGAAGCGAGCGCTGTCGTTAGAACTGTACATTTTCGCCAAATCCACGGCTTCATTTACGGAAATCGGCGGCGCAATATCTTCGTGATACATGATTTCCGCCACGGCGACGCGCAAAATAGACAGATCCACAGCGGAAATGCGGCGAATGGAACCGTCTTTTAAGTGATCGGTGATCATTTTGTCGATGGCGTCTTTGTTTTCGACAATGGTTTCGACGCAGTCGATAATGTAGGCCTTTTCATCAGGTGAAAAGGGACTGTCCGACGCGGATTCCAAACGCATGGCCGCTTTCTTTTCGCTGAAAACGTGGCGATACATTTCCTCCACCTCGTGGGCTTCCCAGACGCTTTCGAAAAAAGATTCCGCCACGTCCATGGAAAAATCGCCTCTGTGTTCCATTGCAAATACAACCTGCATGGTTCCGATTCTTGAAAGTTTTCTGCTCAACAAAATTCCTTCCCTTTATACGGATTCTTTTTCTTGGGCGCGCACGCCGTTGACGTGAACATTCACCGCCGTAATGTCCAAATCCGTCATGTTTTCAAGGCTGATCTTGACGGCGTCTTGCACTTCTTCTGCCACTTCCAAGATGTTGCGTCCGTATTCCACGACGATGGAAATATCCACCACGCTTTTTTCTTCGTCGGCGGTGACTTTGGTCTTCGATTGGCCTCGTCCGGGCAAGAAGTCGCCGATGTCTCTTTTCGTCGTGTAGCTATTATAAACGCCTTCGACCCGCGTAGCCGCTTCCTGAGCGATCCGCGTAATCACGTCGTCGGCTATTTTTACATTGGTGTTCCCCGCAGGGTCAACAAAATATTTTTCAACCATTTCTGCCTCCTATTTTACCTATTATACCATAAACCGCAGACAGGCAAAAACAGGCCCGACGGCACTTTCTGTCTCTATTTGTTTAAAATTTTCGTCAAAAAACTCATGCGATGCCCCGCCGAGGGACCGAGGGCGCGAATGGCTTCCCGGTGCTGTTTCGTGCCGTATCCCTTGTGTTTTTCTATGCCGTAGCCCGGATAGTCCTCGCCCCACTGAATGCAGAGCCTGTCGCGATGCTCCTTTGCCAATATGGACGCGCAGGCGATGGTATAAGACAGGTCGTCGCCGTGGATGATCGCCGCCTGATGACAGTCCAGATCCATGGTTTCCGCATCGACTAAAAACAGGATGTTCTTGTCCGGAAAATGGGCCATCGCCTTCTCCGCTACCGCCTTCATGGCACGCCGCGTGGCCTGTTTTATATTGATGGCATCGATTACTTGTGCACTTTCATTGGCGTAGGCATAAAAAACCGCTCGCTCTTTAATGGCCGCTTCCAGTAGGCCGCGTTTTTTCGGAGAGAGTTTTTTTGAATCCGTCACGCCGTCAATGGCCTTATCCAGAGGCATGATGACGCAGGCCGCCACCACGTCGCCGAAGAGGCAGCCGCGGCCCACCTCGTCGATGCCGGCGATGCAATCGTAGCCTTCTTTCAGATGATCCAGATCAAAATTCAGATCGGTCATCGGCGCGCTCCAAGGTAATCGGTCCCCACTTGCCGGCGCGGAATTCGTCCAGAATCAAGTGGGAGACTTTCGTGTAGTCGATTTCGCCGCCGCGGATCAAACAGCCCCGGCGTTTGCCAATGGCGTCCATGACCGCCACGGGATCGTCAAAGGTTTCCGTAAGATTGTAGCGCGCCATCATGGGGGCTTCGAACTTTTTCATGGCTTCTTTAACGAGTTCAAAGGCCAGGGTCTCCACGTCCATGATCTCGTCTTTAATGGAGCCGGTGTAGGCTAAATGGCGACCGCGAATGGGCGGATCCAGCTTGGGCCACAAGACACCCGGGGTGTCCAGGAGATCGAAGGCTTTGTGGTGGCGAATCCACTGATTGGTCTTTGTAATGCCCGGGCGATTGCCGATGGCGGCGGATTTTTTCCCTGCCAGCTGATTGATGAAGGTGGATTTCCCTACATTGGGAATCCCCGCCACCATAACCCGCAGCTTGCGCTTTTCCATGCCTTTTTCCGCTTCTCTTTCCCGCAAATCCTTTACAGAATTTTCCAGGGCTTCGGTGAGCTTCTTTTCATTGAGCTTCGATGTGGCGGAGAAGGCAATGGCCGAGGTGTCCGCCTGCCCGTTGAAGTAATCGATCCAGCGCTGTGTTTCCTTCGGATCCGCCAAATCCGATTTGTTTAAGAGCATGAGCACGGGAATGGAGGTGAGCACCTCGTCCAGAAGCGGATTGTAGCTGCTCACGGGAATGCGGGCATCGAGGAGGACCACCGCCACGTCGCACTGGGCCTTCATGCTCTTTAAAGACTCGATGGTCTTTTTCATGTGCCCGGGATACCAATTAATGTTCATCCCCCGCCTCCTTTCTCACAATGGCATCGACGCAGCGAAAGGCGCCGTAATTTTCAGGCGTTTCTTCGCAAATGCTGTCCGCCACTTCTTTTACATCCTCCGGCGCCGAAGCCATGGCAATGCCCACGCCTCCGTGGGCGATCATGGCCCCGTCGTTTCGGTCGTCGCCGACGACGATCATCTCTTCCGGAGCGATGCCTTTCATCTTGCCGTAGGTGCTCAGGCCCCGCCACTTGTCGCTGCCCTTGCCGATGATTTCAAAAAGGGAAAGTTTCGGATCCCTGCTCTTCAGCAAATGGGCCGTGAGTCCACCTTCTTTAATCACCGGCTCCTCGATTAATCCTTCGAAGACATCGGGGGTGGTGTAGCCGGCCACGGCCAGGACATCTTCTTTTAAAAGATCATCCAAGGACATTTCTCTGTACATGTTTTCGTAAAAAACAATGTAGGAGGCTTCCCGCTCCGTTTGCTCGTGGAGGGTAACCAAATCGTAGCCTTTGGCGTAGCTGTCCACGTGAAAAATCGGATGGAGCCCCCGAGCTTCGATGGCCGCCGTTAAGGGGCGAATGGCGTCTTTATCGAAAACGAAGCGGTCCAGGGTCTCTTCCGAATTTTTACGGCGAATTAAATTGCCGTTGTTGCTGATCAGGACCATTTCATCCTTGTAAGGAGCGAGTTCCCGCTTCAACGAACGAAAGGGGCGGCCACTGGCCACCACCGTTTCGATGCCCATTTCTTTCCAACGTTGCACGTACTCGATCATGGTTTCATCGAAAGGTTGTTTTCTCGCGGCGATGGTGCCGTCGAAATCCAGTGCAATTAATCGAATCATAGTCCCTCCGAATAAAAGAGCGACTCCATGAGCCGCTCGTCTTGGTTTAAAATTTTAGTTCTTTTCCTTTGTAGATAATACAGCCCAATCCCCAGAAGATCAATCCGAGCACGATGTTTGCAACCATGCCGATCCATTGGAAATCGCCACTTCCCGCCATGCTCAGCGGGTTCAATGCAGAGAAGGGGAAGAATGCCGCAATGGCTTGTGTTCCGCTTCCCATAAAGATGAGTGCGGCCCACACGAGGGCAATAGCGATAAACAAGAGCAGGCTCCCTCCTTCCGCGTGGGATGCGCGGGAAGAAATCGAGGAATAGAAAAAGCCGACACACAGAAATTCAAAGCCCAAGAGGAGCAGGCAAATGAATACCTGAAGCAGCACGAGGGCCAGGTTGCGTACGTCGTGGATCCCGAAGACGTAGGCGCTTGCAAAGGCGACCAGCAATACACAGAGAAGCACGAGGCCGTAATGCAACATATTGGCCGTGAACTTGCCGCTGTAAATTTCCGTCCGTGTAATGGGGTTAGCGTAGAGGTATTCGATGGTACCGGCGCTTTGTTCCCGAGACAAGCTCTTCGCCCCCAATTGAATGGCGAAAATCCCCAACAAGATACCCAAATATTGGAAGATAAAGGGAATGTAGTCCGTGAATTTGTCGAAGGCAACTTCGCTACCGAAACCTAAAATCGGTTGCATGTTTTCGGAAAAGCCATCGCGAAAACCGTTGGCCAGGGATAGGAGATTGTCGTCTTGTAGGAGCGGGAAAAAGGCCATTAACAGGCCGGTTAAAATCCCGAGAACCAAGAACCAAGCAAAGGCCTTGCCCCGATTGTTTTTCATTTCGAGATTAAAAACCATCACTCATCCCCCTTTTTCGGCTTAAAACTGTATTTTTCCTCGAGCACATCGTCGGAATCCACCGGTTCGATGGGCTGCGTCTTGCGGCTGTCCAGAATCATGGAATCGGAATCGTAGGCCTCCGTCTTTTCTTCGACAGCCCCTTGTTCCTCTTTCGGTGCGGCGACTTCTTCGGCTGCGTCCTCTTTTGCCGCATCCGTCGATTGCGCCTCATCCTTTAGAGGCGCTTCGCTTAAAATCACCGTGTCGTCTTCCATGGGTGCCGACGTCTCGCTCGCTTCGGCTTCAAGGGCCTTGTCGTCGTAGGCGATGATCGTGTCCTCTTCCGAGGTATCGTCAAGAGAGGTCTTCGCCTCTTGTGCCGGTGGAACCGGGCGCTCGCTGACGCTGCGGCCGGATTTAAAGATTTCCACTTTATTTTCCAGTACCGCATCTTCCAAGACGTAGTTCTTCACTTTTTGTTGATGCAATACGGTGGTCAGCGTGGGCAAGTAGCCGTCGTAGAAAAACTCCACGTCGCCGGACTCGTCTTTTAATAAGGTCGCGCCGATTTCTTCAAAGGCCCCCACGTCGATCAGCTCGTCGAAAATGCGAAGCACCTTGTCATTGTTCTTTTTATCCTTCAAATACTCGATGCCCGTTAAGCGGCCGCCGGACAAATAGGCGCCTCGATCGCCGTAGCGTTGGCCGATGGCCAAATCGTCCGTCAAGAGCAAGACGGAAAGGCCTTCGGAACTTTGAAGGCGCTTTATGTGGGTAAAAAGTTTATCCAACATGGCGCGGGACAAATCCTTCGACGGATTGTCCAAAACCAACAACTTCGGTTTTGCAATCAGGGCATTAATAATCGCCACGCGCTTGCGTTCCGAATCCGTTAAATCGGCGAATTTGTGCCGATTGTCCAATTCAAAATATTCCATCAACGACTGAATGTCGTCCGTATTCTTTAATCCATGGAATGCCAAGGTATGATTAAAAATCGCCATGGGTTTTAAATTGTCGTACATCCAAACCTCTTCCGGGACGTAGCCGGTAAATTCCTTCACGGATTTGGATTCCTTTTGGCCGTCCATATCGAAAATACGGATCGTACCCTTATTCGGTTTTAAAAAATGGAACAAAATGCGGGCCAAGGTCGTCTTGCCGGCACCTTCCATCCCCATGATCGAAAAAATCTCACCATCGAACACTTCCAAGTTAAAATCGTTGAAAACTAAATTCCGACGAAATTTTTTGGTCAGTTCATTTACTACAATAGCACTCATGTGTCACCTCGCTTTACCTTCATATTATACATGAATGCCCCATAAAATGAAATCCAATCCCATAAAAGAGCGGCAAAAACTATGGTATAATGAGCTGGATTAGGATTAGGGGGAAGTATTTATGAAATTAGGAATTATCGGATTGCCCAATGTAGGCAAGTCCACATTATTTAACGCCATCACCCAAGCCGGCGCCGAAGCGGCCAATTATCCCTTCGCCACCATCGAGCCCAATGTGGGCATGGTGGAAGTGAAAGACCGTCGACTGGACGTGTTGAGCGAAATGAGCCACTCCAAGCAAATCATTTACGCCACCATCGAATTCGCCGACATCGCCGGACTCGTAAAGGGCGCAAGCAAAGGCGAAGGCCTGGGCAATCAATTCTTGTCCCACATTCGCGAAGTGGACGCTTTGGTCCACGTGGTGCGCTGTTTCGACGACGGCAACATTATCCACGTGGAAGGCAGCATCGATCCCGTGCGGGACATCGACACCATTAATCTCGAGCTGATCTTTTCCGATTTGGAACTTTTGGAAAAGCGCCGGGATCGGGTGAAAAAACAAATGAAGGGCGACAAGAGTTTGCAGGCGGAACACGATTTAATCGAAAAAATCATCGCCGCATTGGAAGCTGAAAAACCGGCCCGTTCTTTGGACTATTCGGAAGAGGATTTAAAACTCTTATCCTCCTTCAGCCTCTTGACCATGAAACCCGTGATCTACGCGGCCAATGTCAGCGAAGACGACGTCGTCAGCGGCAACGCCTACGTGGATCAGGTGAGAGCCTTTGCCGATCAAAGCGGCGATGAGACCATCATCATTTCCGCCGCCATCGAAGAAGAAATTTCCGCCCTGGATGACGAAAGCAAAGCGGAATTTCTCGACGCCATGGGCCTCGCCGATTCCGGCTTGGACCGCCTGGTAAAAGCATCCTACACCCTTTTGGGCTTAATCAGCTTCCTTACCACCGGCGAAATGGAAAGCCGCGCTTGGACTGTAAAAAAAGGCGCCAAGGCACCGGAAGCCGCCGGGAAAATCCACACCGACATCGAGCGCGGCTTCATTAAAGCCGACACCATTTCTTACGAAAAACTGGTGGAAGCTGGTTCAATTGCACAGGCCCGAGAAAAAGGTTGGATCCGAAGCGAAGGCAAGGATTATGTCATGGAAGACGGCGATGTCGTCAATTTTAAGTTCAATGTGTAAATTTTTTAGAATGGCTTAGTTACTGCAACACGCACCACTAAGCCATTCTTTTTATCCGCTCTATTACAGATAGTCCATCTTTTCCACCTATTTCTAAATAAATGGCGTATGAATGGCGTACAAATGGCGCACACGAAATAGATTTAACGTCACTTTGTTCTTAAGGATCCAATAAAAAAAGCGCCTAAGGAATCATGTTCCCTAGACGCTTTTCTATTTTCTTATCATTTTTCCCAGCCGTTCTCAGATCTATTTTAAGGCGTTTTAAAACCCTACCAGGTGTAAAACTACCTCGGGCCTTTTTGTGAATTAAAGTATCTCTGCTTTTTATGCAGCTTTTTAAACTCTTTTCCGTTCAGTAACCGCCGCACTGCGATTTTATATTCTTTACAATACGGATACTTGCCCGCATCGATGATCTGTCGCACCCGCAGCGCATCTCTCTTCGTATGCAAGTGGGCATGTTGCTCATAAGCACCGCCCTCTCTTTTAATCAACCAAGGCCTTTCGCCGCAATTAGGTTTATATAGAATAGTAAGCCGCATGAGCTAACCGCGTTTGTGATCTTTATAAGCCTCTTTTTCTTGGGGACTAACTGCCCCGAAGTCTCCGATCCGCGTCCCGCTCTCATAGAGCCCGACAGCGGAGAGGCCTATCACCATACCGGTGACGGCGCTTTCCGCAGACAAGCCGGCGAGAGCAAGATGTAAAACCATACCCACGACAATGGCCACAATGGGGCTATACCGACTCGGCAAGCCTGCGATTTTAAAGGCCTGTGTCAAACCGAGCGTCGCGCTTGTCAGTACAATTGCATTTTGCATGGTTATCTCCTCTCTTTTGATCATAGCGGTAAAGCATCGTCATCATCTCTTCCCGAGTCATCTCAGCGCCGGGGCGGGTGCCGTCGCAAATCTCTTGTTCCTTTCCCCACTCCCACGCTTCTTTCGCCCAGTCCGAGGGCGTTTGAATATCTCTGGTCACGTATTTCTTCACTCCCTTGTCGTATTGCTGCAGTCCAAGTCGTTCGATTAACCCGATCAGCTGCTTCCCATAGTCGAGCACCGTGGCGTAGCCGCAAGACTGTAGCGCCTTCGCTTGATCTTTGTAGTTCTTGGCATCGAGTACCGCTGCGTAATTCTTCCGTCGCCAATCGGTGGACACGAAAAAGGCATCGTGATCCATGATAGAGTCCGCGTAGCTGTCGTAGGCTCTAAAGTCGGCGACAATCTCATAGACTTCCCCCGTCGGCTTTTGCTCTTTCGTCTTCTTGGAGTAGGTTTTGCCAGACCAGTCTTTCCCGGCTTTAATCCCGAATAGGTTATGGGCGTTCTTCGCCAGTTCCGATTTCCCCCATCCTGATTCAAGAATGGCCTGAGCAATGGTCACAGATGGCAGAATGTTTAGATTCTTGCCTTTTAAACAGTCAGCCACACTTTGAACGAATTTTTCCTCATCTAAAACCACAGGCGCCGTTTTCTCCGGCACCGTCGGCTTCAGTTTTCCGAAGTATTCCGCCACGGCACGGGCCACGGCTTCGGCGGTTTTTTTCAGATTCTTCCGGTAAACAGTCGCGTCTGCCATATTGTCGTGGAAGGCATGCTCCACAATCATATTGTGCTTAGCCAGCCCGTGGCGAAGGATGCCATAATAGTTCGACCCGGCAGAGTTTCGCCGATACTTCGTTCCGCGGTTCGGTATGCCCAAAGCAGCAGCCACTTTGGAGCATATCTTATCCCCCAAGGTTCTCACCGACTCTTTCGGGTTGGTGCTGTCCCACACTTCCACGCCGCGCACACCGCCGCCGCACGCATTAGAGTGGCATGAAAGAAGTAGATCATAGCCCTTTCCCTTGGCGCCGCGCCGTTGAAGCGAAATATCAGGAGCAATGTTTGTTTTTGTTAGGCCTACCGTAAAGCCGTAAGCTTCGAGAGCCGGTTTCAAATAATCCCGCGCATAAATAAAATTGCAATCCCCCTCATTGCAATAAGGGAGATTGTCCACCTGCTTAAAGCCGCGGTTATAGGCGCGCCCGCCACCGTGACCGGGATCAAGCAAAATTTTAACCACCATACACCTCCAATCAAAAAGGCGAGGTAACCCCCGCCTCCATCATTTTCCCAAAGCTTCCACCTTGCTCTCGATCCTAATTAGGATGTCGTGGATCTCGTCGTAATTCTTGCTTTCTTTCAGCATCTCAACATCTGTCCGCATTTCGTCCAGCACCGCCTCCATGCGTTCGTGATAGGTTTTGCTATCTTTGATCACGCTGGTGTTCGATTCGATCACCTTCGTAATCTTCTCAATGGTCTTCGGCGTTTGCCAAAGGTACATGGCGGCAATCACGACGAGGACCCCAAAATTTACAATCGGTTGATACAGCTCAAGCATACATCACCCCTTTTCATGTATTAAAAAAGAGCCATTCAGGCTCTAATTTTGATTAGTTGACTTAAAATCCTTTGTTATGCATTGGAAAGCTTCTTTTCCTAAATCCGTTAATTTATGCTCGTTAGGATCCAAGCTCGGTCCACTAAGAGCACCCCAAGTGTTGCGTACAAAACCGACATTCATCAGCTGACCGGCATAATAAAATCCTAGGTCGTAGTTAATTTGCTCGCCAAGATATAGCTTAATCCCGGTTCTAATTTCGTAGATCCCCAGAGAGGTAATGGTATCAAATACTTTTACATAGGTCTCATGGTCAATCTTTTCAGTCATGAGACAATAAAGCAGGTTCGCCAGATAATCCACTTTTTCCTCATCGGCGATCTCACCCATGGCAATAACTAGACGTTTAACTTCAGATTCCTTGTTTATATTCAAGGCCAATTCTTCAACAACACCTCTGATATTTTTCCCAATAGATGGATTTTGTTCATCATGGTCATTTAAATCTTGATCCAACTTTCTGAAATATCGTTTTGTGTTTTCGATTAGAATTCTGTCCTTTGCTGTGGTCACTAGTTTAATGCCATCAACTGCTGTGTACACTTGGCCGATATACGTTGCCATTCCCCCGAATAGAGGGATTGCATAATTCGGAATGATTTCCAGCACTTTATATCATCTCCTTGATCTAATTATACCAGGTAATGATAAAAAGCAGGGCGGTTTCATACCGCCCCTATACTACTCAGCTAATTCCGGCAAACCTAAGTTTTCCAAAACCACTTTCACGCGCGGTTGGATAACCTTCGGCACTTGCGCAAAGGTCTTAAGACCGCTTACGATCAAACTTGCGTAGATAACGTCCATACTTTCACCCCCTTTCTTCACAAACATAGATATGAAAAAAGCACTTGTAAAAAGCGCCATACCTAGAAAAGCCTTACGCTTTTGCATCTTCCAAAGCCTTTTTGACTTGATCACGGATAACCGCCGGGACCTCGTCAATGGTCTTTAATCCCATCAAAATAAGCGATACATAAATTTTTACCATCATAACCTCCCTACTTATTTAGCTCTAACTCGTAGATCTCGGCTAAAGCCATCTTATTTTCAGCGTCTTTCTTAAGCATCTCTTCGTACATGCTCGTCATGCCAAGCATAAGCTCCGTTTTAGAGACAGCCGGCTCTTTACCGTCTTCTTCCTTCGGCTCTTCTTTCGGCGCACGCTCCTCATAGATCTTTCTGATCTTGTCGGCGACGTCTTCCGTCACTTCCACGGGATCGTCCTTCGTGCCCACCTTGCCGGTAACTTCCAAAACGATATCCTCCGCCAGTTTTTCGTGGGGCGGTACCCACGAAATCCAGCATTTGTTTCGATTGTCGTAATATTTATACATTTATGCCTCCACAATTTTAAATGCGATGCCGACAACTCGGGCTGTTTCAGAACTAATATTTGAAAGTGACGTACTTTCCCCAATAAGATGGCTCGTCTCCTTGGATAAGTCAAAACTATCTTCACACCTAATCGGTCGAGTTGTAGTGAATTTCCATAGTTCAGCATGTGGTATAGTAACTGTGCCGTTGTATGGCAAACTCACACTTATTGTTCGGTCAAACACTAATTTTTTCGCCATTTTTTCCCCCTTAACTCAAGCCCAAAATCAGGGCATAAATATCGCTATCAATCTCTCCAATCAGCTTCTTCAACAACGCATCCACCTCGGCTCGGGTGTACACGTCCACCGGCGCATGAGGCGATTGGCTGTGATCGTAAGCGATCTTTCCGCGATCCCCGCGATAAGCCGTATCCGACGTTTCGCCTAGCTTCAACATACCTTTTTTTATGTTGTACACGATGGTATCCATGGATTCTTTGCTATAAGCGTTGCTGGGCGCATGGGGCGATTGGCTGTGGTCGTAAGCGATCTTTCCGCGATCACCTCGATACGCCGTATCTTCCGTTTCGCCCAAGGTGAGCCCTTTGTCTGCAGGATAGAGCAGACTTTTCGGGACCTTCCCGTTGCCGTCTAAGCCGGCGTACCCGTCGACCTTGTTTTTGTGTTCTATGCGCTCAAAGGCATCCGTGTCGATCATCTGAGGGATATTTTCGGCAAGATCCTTCAAGTCCTTTTGCGTGGCCACCACGATGGAAGGATCCACCTTCAATACCACATTAGCGGCGTTTGAAAAGCTCAGGATCATGCGTATCGTAATGTCCTTGTAGGCGCCAAATTCGCCGATGGGTTTGAATGTTTCCGGATGCTTGGCAATGGCGATTAAATCGCCGTCTTTGTCCTTAATGCCGGCTTCGCGGATATAAAAACCGCCTACATCCGTTGGGATATAGGCCTCCGCTAAAATCTCGTTTTTATTCTTTTGCCCGACGACTACACGAGACAGCCCGCCTTCCCACACTTGATTCTTCAGCGCGGTCTGGCTTTCGGAAATCTCGTAATAGCCGCCGTCGCCGTCTCCGAGGCAAAGATTACTTAATTCGACCTTTTTCCCCAAGGCCACGGCATTGGTAATCTTCTGCTTCCCGATTTCGGTGATCAGGCTAAAAAACTTCTCCTCCATTTACACACCCCTTTCTATGGTAATTGCTTCGTGTTCCGAATAAATGCTTGCCGCCAGGTAATCAATCACAGGCTGTTCCAGATCCTCTAATTTTGGCGGCGTAATGGTAATCATTTCCCCGGCGACCGATCCCGCTGCAGCGTAGATCTCTTTTCTATAGTTCGAGTCAATTAACACACGCACGCCCGCCGCTTTAATGCGGTCGATAATCTCGTAGGGAATCCTCTTTGCTAATGGCCCCAGCTGCAGGATAATGGCGGCCGGTTCATTAAAATGTTCATCCAATGGCCAAGCTTCTTGCAGGCCAAGATAGATTTCCTTCACCAAGACGGACATGACTTCGTTAATCGTCGGAATGTCGCCTATAGATAGATTGGCGATGATCCTCGTCTTCACCAACAAGCGGTATAGTTCGTCGTCTTCGTCGATTCGGAATTGTCCCACATTGGCACCTAAAAGATCGAGGGACTTTCCCTGCGCCTTGTCGATGTTTCGACTGGCCTCGATGGAATCAAGCGCCTCGTAAAATGCGTCAAAGCTATGGTTATAGAGAACATAGTATAGCTCTTTGTTCACGGGCTTTCGGAAGCGCTCCGGCAATCGCCTCCAGGCGTCTTCATACATTTTAGTCATAGCGAATCATCACCTTACTCGGCGCCGTACGGGCGATGTGGTTCTTCGGGATCTCCACCGTGGCTTCAATGTAGCTTTTACCGTCTTTCGACAGCTCCACCGCCACATCGGCCACGCCGCCCAAGCACATTACCGCGCCGATGACCTTGGATAAACCCACGTCCTTCCCCAGCTTTAGGCCGGCATATTCGATGCCGTCTTCGTCGATGCCGCCGATGTAATTCAGCACCGCCCGCTTTACTGCTCCTTCGCCTTTAAAATTCTCGTCTTTCACAAGTTTCAGGTTGACGTAAACATCGTCCACCTTCGCTCGCGTAAAGCCGATCTTATGCTTTCGGCCTTTCGCGTCCTCTTGATCCACGTACCGGTCTCCGAAAGCTTCGATGCCCGCGGCTTTGTTTTGAAAAATCGCTTCCGCAACCTGCTCGTCACTTCCTCCGAAGACATAGCATGCCAGAGACTTCGGCGGGATGCCGTTGATGGTATCCATGGTCACATTTTCCACGACTTCCGCATCCACGACGGAATCTATATCCAGTAGCGCTGCCGTCACGAGAATAGGATTTTTTATACCGCGCCCGAAACTCTTTGTCCGTTTCAATATTCAGGCCACCTTCCGTGGCGCAATCATTGAAGATGCTGTGGATACCGAAGCCCGGATTGACGATTTCGGTAATGGCATTTTCAGACACATTATTGCTCTTGCCCGCTGCCACGGAAACGATGCCCACGTCCACTTGGCCGTTGGCAATGACAATATCTTCCACGGTTTCAAATGCCACGCCGTCCTTCGTCGCCACTCGAAACCCCTTGGGAACCTTCGTGCCGTCCATGCCTTTGATGGTCAAAATACCTTTCGACTTCACCGCCGGCCGCCGCGTAATGGTGAGATACTGGCCCACATTATCCAGGCCCGTCCCTTCCGAAGAGTTAACATAGGCGGAAAAATAGACTTCCTCAATCCTCTCCCATAGCCCGGCTTCGTCCCAGGCCATGTTCCGGATCAGCTTCCCGAGAAAAGAAGTCTCCGACGTGTCGATGTTCACACCGAAGACCTCTTTCGCCCTGGAAATCCGCTCCGTCAACGCTTCGGCATAGAGCTTGCGCCGAAACCCATAGGGCGTTACCCCGTAGCGAACTTCTTCTCTTTCAGGCTTATCCAAGATTTACCACCTCCTCCATATACAGGGCATTGTCTTCCTTGTCGATAAGGACAAATTCAATCAACACCTTCCGCGTCTCCGGTTGTCGTTTGATCCGAATGTCCCGCACTTCCTTGATGCGCTCGTCCTGAAAACAACATTCTCTCAACGCGAAGTCGATTGCTCTGTCTTCCACGCCTTTCCCGGAAATAGCAGCATAGTCCAGGCCCATGCCGATATTTAAAAACCATTCCCCCACATTGACCGACAGACGGTTCTCAATGTTTTGCCGCAGCTCTTCCTGCCCCGTCGCCAGGACGAAATCTTTATCCACGACCATGTCGCCGTTGTCCATTTTAAATGTGTTCTTGTACATGCTAATCACCGACGAAGACACTTTCTCTGCCGGTGGCAATGGCTTCACCACATGCGACGGGATCTCCGATCCTTGCCACCTGTTTCCCGTTGCAGTAGACCGTATGGGACCCGTCCGATGTGGCTTCCTCGTGGCATTGACCTTGGGTATTGCAATGGGTCACCCAAGCGTCTCCCACCCGATGGACATTCAGCCCTTCCGCAAAGACATCGGGCGACCATTCGGCCGTAAGGCGCGGGGGCCAATCCGCGTGGCCCGTTGACATGCTTGTTTTTGTCGCAACTCTCAATTCAGGTCAATCCTTTCTGCCAAGACTTTAAACTTTTTACATTTGATGTCGATATCTCCGTTCTTTTTCACGATAATCCGGGCCGTATTATCCATGTTCTGCATAATAAACGCTTCCGGATCTTCCACCTTCAAGCTTTCCGTCAAAAGCGTGTACCCACCTAAGCAAATACAGTCGGAGACATCGTGGTCCCTTTCCGTTTCGATAGAGTCGTCTCCAAGAATAATGTTGTCTATATCGTTGTCGATGAATAACAAAACGACATTATCCCCGGGCTTAAAAGGATAATAGAGGAGGAAATCTTTTGTTCTTACTGTAGCCACGGGAACATTGATAATCATGGCATTGTCTTCTGATGGTAGGGGCAAGACGTCTATCTTCATGGTCTTCGGGTAGAATTTCACCACTCTGCCGAGCTTGGCCACAGTCATCCCCTTGCTAATGCGACTGGCATAGTCTTTTAAAAATTTATTGGCATTTTCCATTACGCTTCCTCCACCACAAGCTCAGTGTTGAATTCCCTGGTATGCTTGCCGCTTACGACTCTAAACGTTCCGCTGCAAGTCTTGGACTCAATCTTAATAATGCTGTCCGTTTCAATCTTCGCGTTTAAAAGGCAGGTCACTTTCCACGATTTTCTTTCTTCTGTGTTAGGCTTCTTTACCTTTTCGTCTCCTCTCAAGTCCGTCTTGTCTTCAGAGTCGTCCTTATTAAGGGTAGGATTTCCCACAAGTCCGGTTTCGGCCGTCAAAAGAAATCCGATGTCGTCGCCTTTTCTCTCGTCCCGAATGGTAATTCTCTTTTTGTTGATATACATCTTCGACTTCGTGTCCTTTGCAAGCTTTTTCAGATTTTCCGAACAGTAGCCTTTGATGGTCTTTCCGAGCTTGTAGGTTATATCATCCTTCGGACTTATCTCCACGATCTCATATCCGAGGACGCCGCAGAGATCTCTCATAATGGTGCTTGCCTTGACCCCTTCGCCATAAGTAGCGTAGAGTTTGGCCTTGCGCCACTCTTTTCCACCGTCTGACACCTTGATCTTGGTCACCTTGTCCAGTCCCTGCCAGTCCGTAACGACGTCTTCAATATCCCCGGTAACGATGCAGCCTTTGTTTCCCATTTCACGGTAGCCTGCATTGACGATGCAGTACCCCTGCTTTTTTATCTCATTGATGGAATCTTCGGATAGATTGTAAATGGTCACTTCGGAAACATCCGGTTCTTCCTTGTCGTTGAAGGAAATGTCAAACTCGATTTCCAGGGCATTGTCCCCAAGGCTTTCAAACTTCTTTCCGCCGGCCAATACGTCGATATCCCTAATCCAATACATAGAGAAACACATCCTCATTTAAATTGTCATAGGTGATGCGAAGGGCCTGTTTGGTCGTATCCCCGGGCGTCACCACGAGCTTCGGAATATCCAGGTATTCGTACCCGCTGAAAAGAGGAACATCGAGAGTTATCTTCTCGCCGTAGACAATGGGCTTGTGATGCTTGTAGAGATCAATGGTGAAAAAATCGCCGAAAGTATTGTAAAAGACTTCAAACTGGAAGGTCTCGTTTTTGAGTACGATCTCAAACCCGTAGGGTATCTTCTCTTTCTCAATGTCGATGTACTTCACTTTCGTTTCACCTGCTTTCTTCCCTCATTAGTCTTCCTTTTCACCTTACTGGCCGTCTTCTTGTCCTGCTTCTTGGTCTTCGGGTTCTTCACCGATATCTTAAATGTCTGCGGAACAACCACCTTGACGTGCTGCAGGGTAATATCGTAGTCGAAACCTTTGGCATTTTTGATGCTGTGCTTCGTGTCCAGCCCGGTGATTACCACATTGCTGTAAATCCCACGCCCTACATAGGTCAGCAGCGTGGAATCCTTTTGGTAATCACGAAGCTGTTTTAGTTTTGCCGGCGCATCGTCCACCATGGATCCCGAAAGCTTCACCGTGAACGGCTTCGTTTTCATGTGATCGGAAATGTCTTCGCCTTTTTCCACCGGTTTGTTCGTCACATCGGCGGGAAATGTGGGATGTTCCTCCACTACCGCATCCATAATCACGTCGCCGAGCCGAATTCTCGTTTTTTTCCCCATACGTCACACCCTTTGCAGCCGCAAATCCCTGAACAAATTGCTGAATTCTTTGCGCACTTCTCGCGCAATGGTCATGGGATTATTTTCGCCGCCGTAAACATTGATCGTCACATTAGGCGACGTCTTATTAATGGTTTCAGAATTCGTTCGGTTTCGGTTCACCGTTTCAGTGCGGGTTGTGTTGACTTCCGTTAGCCCGTCTTTCGTCCCACCCAATTCACGATAGGCATTGGCGGCCGATTTCGTAAGGATGATTTCCCCTTCGTGCAAATTGGCCAGGTAATCATCGTGGGGCACGTAATCAAGCCCTGTAGCGTGGGAAGGCACACCTTTCTTCCCCTTGCCTTTGCCTCCACCGCCGCCCAGCTTCGCAATACCGCCGGCGGCACTGGACACGATGGAAACGACCCCCTTAATAGGATTGGCCAGTGCCCTCTTTAAGCTTTCCCAAGCTCCCTTAATCGCATTGAGGGCTCCTACAGCCTTTCCTCTTAGTCCTGAGAATTTACTTCCTGCAACGTGAAGGGCACCTACGAGATAACCTCGAATCCCTCCGCCGAGAGATGCGGCCTCAGCCTTAATTTCCTGCCAGTTTGAAATAAGAAAAGCGCCTACGCCGACGACGGCCATAATGACCCATCCGATGGGCCCTAATGCCGCGACAATGCCACCAATGGCACCGATCACTGAGCCGCCGATAGAAACGACATTTCCAAGAAACCCTATAAGTGAACCGATACCTCCTACTGCGGCGCCGACCACCCATATGAACATGCCAACTCCCTGAACAATGCTACCGAAGATGCTAATCAACGGCCCGGCGGCCAGTACCACCAATGCCCATTGTGCGATAGTAGATTGCGTGGCTGGATCAAGTTCCTGGAACTTTGCCACCACCTCGGAGATGGCTCCGGCAATTTCTACAACAAAGGGCGCCATGGCTCCGCCTAAATCGATAAGAGAATTTTCTATTTTCGTTTTAGCTACCGCCCACTTTTCGGCTGGCCCCAACATTTTCATGTAGTTAGCGTCCACGGCACCGTTGGAATTCTGCATCTCTTTCAACATTTTGTTGAAGCCGTCGGCACCTTCGGAAAAGAGCGTCAGGGCCGCTTGCCCGGCAGACATATTGCCGAACATATCTGAAAGGCTCATGCCCGACTTCTTAGCATTTTCATCGAGGATTCCGAGCACGTCGCCTAAGCTTGTGCCGGATTTTGTCAATTCGGTAAAAGATTTTCCCGTCGCTCCTCTCAACACCTTGTCCGCCCGCGTACCGCTGGCAGACAATTCGGCGATCATGCTGTTTAAATTCGTCGTGGCGATTCGAGCGTTTTGCCCCTTGGCCGTCAGCATGGCATAGGATGCGCCAAGCTGATCCAGGTTCACCCCGGCAGCCGCAGCCATAGGGATGACGCGACCGATATTCTTCCCCAGCTCGTCTACGGTGATTTTCCCTTTGTCCTGCGTCTTGACGAAGATATCGTGAATCTTTCCCACATCATAAGCTGCATCGCCGTAGGCATTTAAGGCGGTAGTCGTGGCGTCCACGACCGTGGCCATATCCGTAAAGCCTGCTTTCGTCAGTTTCACGGCGGACTTGGTAAACTCAGTGACCTTCGATTGGTCGATCCCCGAAGACAGCGCCTCGTACATAGCCCCGGCTACTTCCGTTTGGGCGATGCCGTGGGCGTTGGATATAGCCTTTACGTCCTTCCTTATTTGGCTAACGGGCAGCACTTCGTCGGTGGTTAATGTGGATACTTGGCGAATAGCCGTGTCCAAGGCCATAAACTTCTTAACGCCAACAGCGGCAGCAGCCGCAAATGGTGCAGTGGCTCTCGTCTCCTTCTTCCCGAGTTTCGTGATGCCTTTCCCTTGCGCCATAACTGTCCCGCCGAATTTTTGGATCTTCGCCCCGGCCATCTGCATGCCGGAACCGAGAGTCTGCATGGCGCCGCCTAAACCGCCGACCTTCGACTTGGCGCCGTCCATGGCCTTATCGACCTCTTTAATCTTATCGGTGCTGTCGTCTGCGCCTTCCGCCTTAATGCTAAAGACCAGTTCTCTTGCATCGGCCACTATCTATCCACCTCCTTATCCTGTTCTTCCCTCAACAAAGTGTAGGCATAGTGAAGCCTATACAGCTCGTCGGCCGAAATCGTCATGGCTTCCGTATAAGTTAAGATGCCGTCTTGCATTAAAAGCAGAGACGGCCGCCAGAAATCCTCATAATTGTCACTGATCTCCGCCCTTAACTCCTTTACTTTCCCACATACTGAAATTCGATGCAGACCTTAACCAGTTCTTCAATCTCCGGAATGGAATCGAAGTCCTCGATCTTTTTCTTCGGCGATACGACAAAATGTTCCAAACACAAGTCCATCATTTTTTCATCGTCTACACCGGATGCCGCATCTTTACTTCCCCATTGCTTTCTAAGGCGAATGGCTTCCCGATTCGGAAGCTTTTGAATCACGTACTCCGTACCGTTGATTTCCACCTTTTTATTCTCGAATTTGCTTGCCATTTAATCCTCCTTATTTGAAATAGGGAATGAAGATTTCGAATTCCACTTCTTCCGCTTCCTTGGCGCGCACATAATCCGGCGTCTTCATAATGCGGCAATTGCTCGACGCAATGTTTTGCCCATTGTCGTTCATGTCCACCAAAGTAAAGTCGAACTCCTGATTATTCCTTGCCAGATCACGAACCGCCGGCACGCAGGGCGATGTAGACATTAGCTTCACCTTCGCCTTGGCCGTCTTGTCGTGATTGATCGTATAGTTGACGATCCCGTCGACGCCGACCTTGGGAATAATGTCGTCTTCATTCTGTTCGACAGTCACCTTGCCGTCTTCGGAGAAGCCCGTCAGGTACATGTTCCCCATTTGAACGACGACTTTCTCCGGATCATAGACGTATGTTAACTTTTCAGCCATTTTATTCCTCCTCTCTGTTTACGATGTCGTAGGTTAAAATGCCGCTGATTTGGCCCGTATGGATGGCACCTTGAAGCATGGCCGTCCACAAAATGTAATTGTATTTTCTGAGGGCCACTTCGTTGCTGTCCACGTCTTCGCGAACTTTGTAATCCACTCTGTATTGGCCTTCTTCCACGATTCCCATGGCCACGGCTTCTGAAAGAACCAATTCCGCCACGCCGACCAACATGCCGATGCCTCGGTTCGTGTAGGGAATCTTATCTTGCGTCAATGCCAGGCGCTGCATGCGTTCTTCCATACGGAAGCGGATCCAGTATTCGCCAAGGACCACGTCGATGTATTCGCCGGATAGCATCTTTCCTTCCGACGTTTGCAGCACGCCCAGCTTTTCGACATAAGTGAAGAGGCTGTTTTTGTGTAGTTCATAGACCTGCGTTAACGTCACGTTGGAAGATTTTACCCCTTGAATGGTCTTAAATTTCGCCGTTTTTCCGCCGATCTTATAGGACATAGCTACAGCCAGGCCCTCAGCTGCAAAACTGTCGCTGTCCTCGTGGTACATGACAAACGTATTGTCATACACTTCTTCGAAAAGCTTTTTCGCATCCTCGTAGTCGTTAACCGTCACGGCATAGACCTTATTGTTTACCTGGCATAAGCTGGACAGTCCCTTAATGGTTTCCACGGAATTGTCCGTGCAGGTCACAAAGAAAAAGTCATTGTTCTCTTCCAGTACCTTTTTAAAACCTTCCACGGCAGAGCCGTTTTTCCCCACTACCGCCACTTCCTGGGGCTGGGGCTTTTGCATAAATAGTCGAGTAGCAATCTTATACAACTTCGACTCCGTACTGAAGTCCTTCACGTTTTCCGCCGTAATATACATAAAGTTAATGTCTTGGCTCGGATCATAAATAAGGATTGTGCCGAATCCTCTCTCCGAGACCCCCACCGTCTTGCGCTGAATATTGACGGGAAAATCTAAAATCATAGGTCAACTCCTCTCTTCGTCTTCTTTTGGTTAAATTTATAGTGTTCAATCGTCTCTGTCCGGTTTTCGATTCGATGCACAATTCTGAATTCCACATCGAAGCCCACCCGGTACTCGTAGTAATCGGCAATGTAAATCGACCGATCGGTCATATTGCCCACGGTCACGACCTTTATATTATTCTGTGCAAATAGCTGCCTCGACTGAAAGCAAAACCACTCCCACGCCTTATAGGCCAATTCCTGACACGCCACAATGTCGTCGGCATAGGCATTAAAGCTCATAATCACCTTCGGCTGAAACGTAATTTCTTCGATGTAATCGTGCTTGAAATCGGGATTCAGTGAAGGCTCGAAGTGTTTGCTCTCCACGCCGTTCTCACCGACGTTCTGCCGCAGCGTAATAAACTTAAAGGAATAAAAAGGATACGGCGGCTTTTTGTGGGGATTATCCGTATCCACCACGACCAGCCCCGTATCCTCATACATGCCTTTTACTACAAGCTGTCTAAGCGTCTTGATCATTTCGATTGGCTCTTTCCATAAAATAAATATGCAGGTTCGGATCATAGTCGGAATAGTCCCGTTCGCCGGTAATGGTATAGGCCTTCACGCGGCCGTCCTCCATACGGTTGACTATAGACGTGCCCTTGTCTAAATGGTAATAGCAATAGAGCTTCCGGCTATCGTGATTGAACAGGCCGCCCTCATCATGCTTTAAATCCTCATTCGAGAGCGGCACAATGGCGGCGGGATCCAGGCGCAACTGAAGGCTTCGCCCTTCCACATAACGCCCGCCGTCGTCCATATCGTAGTAGCCGTCTTGTTCTACCTCGGCCACCACCGTGCCCCGGCTATAACGGCGAACCAGCTCGCTAAAATCAAACATCACTTCCCTCGAATCTCATAACTGATTGAATTTACCAGGCGGCCGCTGTCCACCAGGGGATTAGACTTTCCTCGCTTGTTCATAATGGTAAAGGACGAATTCGGCGGACTCTTCACGTCGTTGATTAAAAAGGACTGAATCGCCTGCGCCGCAGCCTGGCCGATGATTTCGAAAAACTCTCGGCCGCCTAATCCCCCGGTGACGACGGATTCAATTAAATCCCCGTAGCTTTCGATCTCGCCCTTCTTCGCATCGAAACCGGCACGAATAAAGGAGCGCTCCGGAATTTTTATCGTCGACTTGGTTAACATAATTCCCCAATTATAGAGAAAGAATCCGCGCATCTTCGGCGTCACGGGAATGTCGCATCCGTATTCGTGTACATTGGCGATCATCAGTATTTCGCCGCCTGCACTGGATATCACGCCCACAACCACCTGATACTTTTCCAATTCTTCCAGTCGCTCGACGATCTCGTCCACGTGGGAGATATCAGATACGATCGCCACGATACTCTCTCTTCTTCTTATTCGACAGGATATAGGCGCGCCGGTACGGGTTCAGCCAGTGGCGAATATAATCGGGCAAGCCGTCTCCGGCCACTTGATAGGTCACCGCCATATCCGACAACTTTTCAGCGGCAATGTTAAACTTGCCCGGATCCGTCTTTACCAGCTCCTCCAAGGCCAGGGCGACGCCGGCGGGCAGGTCTTCTTTGAAAGATAAATTGCAATAGTCCTCAATTTGGCCTAAATACAGGGCCCGCAACCTTGCCTTCTCCTCTTCCTTTTTCGCCTGCTCCTGTTCTAAGAGTTTGTCCATGCCTTTTTCGTCCATGGCTATAATTAAGCGGTAACGGCGGCTAGTTTCGCCTTTACGACGGCCTTTTGGTTTTTCTCGGGAATGTATTTGCCGAACTTACCTGCGGACTGAATGGCCACGCCTGCGAAGTCTTCGGAATCCAACATACGATAGATTTCAATGCCCACGCCGGCGACGCCTACATTGTCTGCCGCAAAGATGATGTTTTCGCCTTTTTGGAAGTATTCGTCGGCAAGCTCATCCAGGATAAAGCCCTTGAACTTCGGGTATTCGTTGTCGTCGATGTTGACGGTGGATCCCTTACCTGTGGAAACCAATTTTGCATCCACAATAAAGTTATAAACATCAGAGGTCACATAGGCTACGCGCGCCACGTCCTTGGAGACCTTGTTATTCACGAAGATTTTAGATGCCTCGTTGAAAGTCTTGACCACATCTTCTTCAGTCAGCTTGCCGGTCAGCGTCTTGTGGGCTGCATCGGACAACGCCTTGGACAGGAACCCGTTCATTTGCTCTACCCAAGCTTCAGCGTGCAGTGCCGCTCTTTCTTGAATAACCTCTTCCGCATTGTCGTTCACCGTGAAGTTGTCTACACCTTCGTGAATGGCCAAGGGCTCTTCATAAGGCACTTGCTTATCAACGGACTTGATTTCTTTTCTTTGACCAAAGCGATTGGAAGTTCCCGTTCCGGTACCGAAGGCCACGTTTTCGCCCATGTCGTACTTTTGAATGACCACATCGGTATCGGAAATCTTCAAGTCGATAAAGGAATCCTTATTGGTGATCCCGTCTTGCACTTGCAGCTTGCCGCCGAAAGTGTTTAAAAAGTTCTGTTTCTTCTCAAAGACATTTGCTAAAAGTCCTGCGTATTGTTTTGTAAAAATCTTAATTGCCATCGTCTCATCCTTTCTTGTACTTATCTTTCAATGTCGACCATACATCCGCCTTCGAAGCCTGTGCGGCCACCGTCGGCGTTTTCCCCTTCAAACGTTCTTCCACCTGCTTCTGAATCATGGACTCGAAAACCGGCTTAAAGGCCTTAATGTTTTCATTCGTCGATTCAGCATCCGCTCCCATTAAGAAGTCTTTGAATTCAGACGGAATCTTCTCCTCCGCCAGGCGGCTCATGGTGTCCCTTTCCAGGTAAACCCTGGCAAGCTCCGCCTTCGTCGCTTCCAGTTCCTTGTCCTTCGCTTCCTCGGCTTCCTGCTTCCGCTCATCTTCCGACAGCTTCGCCAGTCGCTCCGCCTCTTGAATGGCCGATTCGATCTTCTTTTCCGTCTCTTTCTCCGCCTTGCTGCGCTCTCTGGCCAGTCTCGCTTCCACAATGGCGGTCACTTCATCCTGTGTAAAAGTCTTGTCTCCGCCTTTGTTCTCTTCTTTTTGGTCGCCTTGACCTTCTACCGCTTGTTTCGCTTCGGCCTCTTGCGCTTCCAGCATCGCTTCTTGGTTTACATTAACTGTATCTTTGTCCATAATTCTTCATCCTTTCCCATTTTTAAATCTTGTTTTGATTCCCCCATGCTTCTTTTACGCCTGGCAAGTAAAAGGCAATAAAAAAGTGGTTATTTCCATTTCGGAAACAGCCACTTATTTACCACATCAAAAAAGCAACGTTTAAGGATCCTCCTTAACGCTGCCTTTAATACATCATAATCATTTCGCCGTTTTTTATTCTTTCGTCTTGCTCCGCCACGATCTCCATGTATTCATCCCTTAGATCTTTTGGCGTATCTTCCTTCAAGACGATATAGCTATATCCATGTTCTGATTTCGCCTTCTTTTCCGTCAAATAGGGCACAAATTTAGGTTCCAGCATTTTCTTCCCCCTTATCCTTTTAACATATCGTCTATGATCTCTATAATCCTTACGGAAAGCGGGTTCGCGTTCTCCTTATTGGCGTAAACATCGGCAAAAGATTCTGCAATGGCCTCTCTTGGATCAGATGCTCCATATGCGGATTGAGCTTTTCTCAACGCGGCATTGATCTTTCCCTTACCGTAAGGCGTCTTTTTAATGTCCTTACATGCCTTCGAGACTATCCTCTTGGCAGTTTCGCCATCTTCCCAGTCGAGTATTTTTTGAAAATCATAGTCATAGTGTTCATTCTTCGTGATAAGATCCCAGTTGACAGCATGGCCAAACTCATGGACACCTAGGGATTCAAAACTGGAATTCTTATGCCACCAGCCGGATGTAGATAATTCCTTGCACTTTTCTTCTAAATATCTTGTATCTTTGTAATATATTGGATTGAAGTTAATTTCTCCACCGTTGCAAGACATGACCCCTTTTCTTGATGTGCTTACTCTCTCCACTCGATTATAAGCATCCGGATATTGCTCGGCAATTTCCTCAATTGCAGTAAGGGTCCTTTTTACTGCTTTGAAGTCGAGATCTCTGACCCCGTCATCTATGACAATGTTTTTTGTTTTGAAGTAACTCGCCATTTCGTCGAAAGTATTTACACCTGCGAGTCCATCTGTATTATACCCGTTTTCATCGTCAGTACCATCATCGATCACCGGTTTATACTCGCAATAACAACGGCAATTTATATCCTCTTCCGGAAAGCCAGTGTCCTTTGGATAGAGGCAAGTGGCGCCACTAGGCAGGACAAACTCTTCTTCCAATTCGACCTCTACCCCTTCCATGGCTTGATGGGTAGAACGAACGGCCTCGTCCTGCATCGTGCGCCACACCTTCATCATCTTGATCTTGGAGTTCTTATTGATCTCGCTGAAGGTGTCAAACTTTGTGTCTTCCAGCACCCGTGCCCCTTCGGTTCGGGCGATTCGTACCACATTGCCCACATCGCTTCCGAAGCGGTCCCGAAGATGCTTTCCCATGGTGGTATAAGTATCTCCACGCTCCAAGCCCGCCTTAATAATAGAGTGCACGTCGTAGACGAAATTGTCGCCGTAGTGGTCGATTCTTTCCGTCCATATTCTGCCCGCGACTTCCTTATGAATGACGCGGCTCGAGTCGAAGGTCTTTTTTATGGGGACGACGCTGTCCGCCGCCGATGCCTTGCGGGTATCTTGGGCGATCTGCTTCAAGGTGTTTTCAATGGCCCCTGTGTTCGTTCGGTACAAGTCCAGCATAATATCCGCCGTCTTCTTGTCCAGCTTGGCCACGTCTTCCCTGGAATAGTTCAGTTCGCCGTCCACTTCGGCATCGTCATAGATCTTCTCCACTTCTTTTCTCAGTCGCTTATAGGATCTGCCGTAATTTTGAACGATGCCCTTTTCCTTCTTCTTGATCAGTCGCTCATACGACTTCTGAATCTTCAGGAACTTCTTGTCCATCCTCTAGCTCCCTTTTAAAGGACTCCGCATAAGCGTCCACTTCCTGAGCTTGCCGCTCTAACTCTTCCTGAATGTCGTCCATATCCCGCAGCTTAGAATAAGCATACGTCTTGGAAAGCCCGGCATCTAAAGCCGACTTCACCGTGTTGATATTGTCCAGCTCGTTGTAAGGCTTGTTGTCGTTGAATACCAGAGAAATGTCCCGATAATCGAAATCGGCGGAGCCCTTGATATTCAAAATGGCCAGGATCAACTTCAACCGTTTTTGCAGGGCCGTCTTAAACTTCCGCTGCTTTTGGCTGATAATTTGATCCGTGGCGAAAAGCTTGTACTTCATAGATTCCCCGGAGACATTCCCGGCGAAGTTCTCGTCGCTCATGTTGGGCACCTTGGCGAATTTGTGGATGTCCGCATCCAGGCGGTTTTTGTAGTTTTCCAAGGCCGTATCGTTAATCTCTTTAATAAGCCATTGGGCCCCTTGCCCGTTGTCGCCGGCCTTATCCAAGAGCAGGACACGATCCTCCATCATTTGGTTCACGTCGTCGGAATCGGTCTGCGGCATCCCGAAGAGCACCAAGAGAGCATCCGTGAATTCTTGGAAGTCGTTGGCCGTGTCCGACTGCGCCAGGTTCAAGGCGTCGATCAACGACAGCGTCCGCTCGAAATCGCCGATGCCTTCGTCGTTGTTCAAAAACTCGATCACTGGTATTTCCCCGAAGAGATTGGCCGATTCTTCCATCAGGGTCAGATTACCGCCCGCCATCAGGTACTCTTTCACGGCATCCTTTGTGTAAAGCGTGAGGAGCTTGTCCTTTTTGTCCGCTTCCAAATTGTCCACGGTAACGTGATCCCGAATATAAAGACAGAACAGCGGCTCCGGCTTAATCCGGTTATCGTAAACCATGACCACATTCTCCGGCTCCACCTCATTGAAGCGGACGCAGCCTTCCTCGTCTAAGTAGACTATTTCATAGCCTCGGCCCTTAATGCCGCACATCTTGGCAAGCTCCGTGTTCTCATCCTGCTCATCGTTAAGATCGAAGACGTCTTGAACCGCCGCCATGATCTCTTTATTTTCTTCCGCCACCGTGTAGGAAATAGGCTTGCCCACAAACATGCCTAAGAGAACATCCACGATATAAGACGGATAGTCCAGGGCCAATTTATTATTGGCTTTGTGGCTGTCCTTTTGCCGCTCCGTAATCTTCGACTTGCCTTCGTAGTAGTCCTGAAGCACCTGGAACCGCTCCACTTCCTTCTCTTTCATCTTCACCAGGGCCTTAATCAGATCCTCGGTGACCTCCGTCTCCGGCGGCAAATACACTGTCTTCG
>OAVX01000391.1_pt1 | contig 28244 bp, 20 predicted proteins | sample 1476471 | NCBI WGS metagenome assembly OAVX01 (sample SAMEA2580114, study PRJEB22360) | human gut metagenome | biome: human gut; feature: human-associated habitat; material: faeces | place: Denmark | collected 2008/2010
GACGCCCATCAGGAACACGGCGTCGTAGCCCTCGTCGGCGACCTTGTCGGCGAGCGCGGTCATCTTCTTGCCGGTCTCGTAGAGCGCCTTACCGTCCTCGAGATAGCCCTCCTGGTCGAAATGCATGATCTCGATCTTCTCGGTTTCCTTCATTTGTCTCTCCTTTCTGGGGTTGTTTCCACATCCCCCATGCCAACGGGCATCAAAACCCGCTTACATTCCGTAACACTCGGCCGCTTTGGCCTTAAGCGCATTGACTGACTCTTCGTAGCCCTCTGCCTTGACCTCCATTTGCTTGGAGACGGCATCAAGATACGGGTGCACGTCCCATGACTTCAGACGCTCGGCGATTATGGCCGCAATCGTCTGGAAGAACACAAGATTGGGAATTGCGCTGAGCAGCGGAGCCACCTGAGGCGCCGCAACCTCGTGAGCCCTACCCTTGGGATGGACCGTGAGCAGCACCGTTTTTGTCGTAACGTTCGATAGCGCATCAGCGATATTCGCAAGACGCTCCGACCCCTGCGGATCGTCGACGATAAACACCAGATAGCCCGGAACGATCTGCATCTCGGGACCGTGGACGAACTCCTCGCCTTCGTGATGCATGGCAGGAATCTTGATGGTCTCGCTCAGCTTGAGGGCCGCCTCTTCGGCAACGCCATAGTTGGGGCCGTTGCCGACGACCATGGCGGGCGTGTGCTCAGAAAGCTCGAGCATGTGGTCTTGGACATATGCCTCGGCGGTCTTGCACATCACGGCATTGGCCTGGATGGCCTCGCGCAGGTCGTCAAGACGCTGGGCAACGCCCTTGGCGTCAATCGTTCCGCGCGCCCGACCGCCGTAAATACCAAAGAGCACCAGGTACTCAACGAGCACCTCGACGCCCAGAGTTACAAAGTCCACCGACTCGACGCCCACGCCGTAGTCGAGAACGATGTCAGTGTGCTCCTTGATGGGCGCCTCGACGTTTGCCGTGAGCGCAACTGCAGCCATATCGTGTGCGCGCATGTAATCGAGCGCCGCAATCGTATTGGTCGAATAGCCACTCTGCGAAACGGCAATGTTGAGCGCATGCTGCGGATAGGTGTGTTCAAAATCAACGAAGGCCTCGGGCGTCACAACGGACACCTGCATTTGCAGGGCATCTTGCAGGTAATCGCGGGCGCAATCGGCGGCATGGCGCGACGAACCCGAAGCAACGATGCGCAGCGCGTCAAAAGAACCGGACTGGAAAATATCAACGAGCTGCGCTACCAGCTCAAACGAACGCTCGAGGTTCTCCCCCATACGCACATGGGCAAGCTGAACGTAATCGAGCATCTTCATCGTCTCACCTCGTAACAAATCATTAGTATTTGATACCAATCACAGTTACAGGTTACGGCTTTTTGATACCTCTTTGTCGATTAATTTATCCCCATCGGCGAACGGTCGATTTTGAGCCCTGTAAGGTTGTATATACAGCTGACCCAACGATCAAAACTGGTTAGTTTCCCAGCCGTTATTCACAAAATACCAGCTAGTACGTATAGGTGTAGCCGCCCGTATCGCCACGATTGAAGGACTTTACATACTCGATAGCCTGACCGCTCGCGTCATAGCTCACGCATTCCAAAAGCAAAACAAGATCGCCCTGTTCCAGTCCAAGGAGGCCGGCATCTCGTGCGCCCAGCGCTTCGATATCGAGCTTTTCCTGTGCCATGACTGGCTTTCGGCCCAGCATCTCATAGGTCTCGTACAAACTGAAGACCGACACGTCAATATCTTCGATGGTTGGGAACAGCAGGCAGGGAATCAGCGCCGTCTCAATCGATACGGGGCTACCGTTTATGCAGTTCAGGCGTCGAACGGAATAGAGCAGGTCGTCCTCGGCGATGCCAAACAGGTCGGCGTAATATGGCCCCGCATAACGCTTGGAACGCGCGAGAATACGGACGGACGGCTCGCCGCCCGAAGCACGGACCGATTCACGGAAACCGACCGTGCGTTCAAAAAAAGCAGGTACTTTCTGCGCCACAAAGGCACCTTTTCCCCGAACACGGCGAATCTGCCCGCGCCGAACCAGCTCATCGACAGCGCTTCGGATGGTCAAGCGTGTCGTACCAAATTCCTCGGCAAGGTCTTTTTCGGACGGAATCATGGAACCCGTGGGATATATACCGCGCTCGATACGCTCCTCGATGCGGCGTCGAATGCGCATATAGACCGGGGTGGCATCTACTGTTTCAGCCATTGTTCACCTGCCACGCTCCTCATGCCGTTCTCTTCGCCGTTATCGGCAAAGCGGAACTTTGTGGGCAAAATCACCGATTTGCAATGCTCCACAAAACGCATGTCCTTATCAAATTCGATCGAGCTCTCATAGAACACCGGCGTTCCCTCTTCTTGCTGGAGCAGCTCGGCCTCTTCGGCGTTCAAACGCGAGATGGAGATATGCTCACGTCCATGCTCAACACGCACGCCACCTTCTTTGAGCAAGACATCGTAAAGGCTCTCGCACTCAAAATCGTGCTCGATAAGCGATGGGCACAGGGACAGGTTAACGTGAGCCGTCTCGATTGACGCCGGCTCGCCCTCAATAAGTCGAACGCGCTGCATGCGAAGCAAAGGAGCGCCTACAGACACCCCAAGCTTGTCGGCAAGCGCCTCATCCGCCTCGATGGTCCCGGTGGAAACCAGACGAGAAGAGGGGTGCAGGCCGGCAGTCCGCACAGCATCGGAGAAGTTATACGTTTCCTGGAAGATGTTCAACGGCTTGGGAGGACACACATACGTACCCGATCCGCGACGGCTCTCGAGCGTTCCACACGAGATGAGCCGCGTGATACCGGCGCGCAACGCCGTACGCGAAACGCCAATCTCTTCGCACAGCACGCGCTCGGCCGGTAGGCGATCACCGCCGGCAAGCTGATGGTGCTGGATATACCAAAGAATTCCCTCAACAGCACGATCTTTGGGGGGAATTGCATAAGATTCGCCTGCCATTGCACAGACTCCTCATTCAGAAACGTATGCCGCCAAAATTAGGCCAGCCCTCCCATGGCATCAAATTCGGCCTTGATCTTCTCGGCGACATTCCGATACGACTTATATAGACTTGAATCGCGTTTAACTTCGTCGGTCATAACGGGAATCTCTAATTTGGAAACCTCGTCTTTTCCCGTCTGAACCGCCACAACAACGCCCATACCAAGACACATATTACGCTTGGCGGCATTCATTTTTGCCGCCTTAGCGGGATTTGCCAGGATACGCTGGGCAAATTCCTGTTTTGAGACCACTTCCTCGGCCTCCGGATCGCCCGCCTCGGCTACTTCGCACTGCAACACGTCCGCATAGTCAAAAATCTTCGGCTCGCCGCCGCGCTGATGCACGGCCCACTTGCGACGCGTGGCATCCTGGTAGATAGCCGGCAAAAACGTAAACCGCGGCGGGTCCAAAATCGTATCCGTGATGGTAAACACATCGGGATCAAAGGCATCCTGCGGGTTTTTCTTCTTGAACAGACCCATATCAGCCTCCCGTACTAGCATTAAACAACTCAAACCGAATATAGCACCAATTTCAAGCCGCCGCTTTACCGCATCGGTGCGTGGTGTCTATGGCTCGCCCGGCGGAAAAGTTCACGGACGAGGGGCGGGGACGGGGTGCTTGGTTTTGGAAGTGGGCTTCGCGAACTTCCAGAACCAAGCACCCCGTCCCCGCCCCGGCAATGCAATCTTTGCTAACCATAGTTAGATGCACGGCTTCTAAGGCAGCATAAGCAAGGTTCCCATTACATAAAAAAGAATCAGCCCCCGCATATCGAAACGGTCGAGAGGGCCTGCTCCGGGCGGGTTGCCTTGCTCCGGGAAGTTCGCGAAGCCCACTTCTCAGAGGAAGGCACCCGCCCGGAGGCGGCCCCAGCGCGAGACCGTCCCGGATGCTATTCGTTGTCGCCGGCAGTTAGCTGCGTTGCGGAGAGTACGCCGTCGGCAGCGGTTGCGGCTGCGGCGTCGGGCCAGACCCAGTCGGTAAAGGCCGGGTGATCGAAGCCCTCGTCGCACGCGAACTCATAGGCCTCGGTGCGGAAGGCCTCCCACTCATCAATCTGCTCGGCAAACTTATCGGCGTCGACCATGCGCAGCACGTCGGCGGCCAGGGCCCAGCGGTCCATGTTGTTCAGGCGCAGCATGTCGAACGGCGTGGTCGTGGAGCCCTTCTCCTCGTAGCCGTGAACGCGGAAGGCATCGTGGCCGGGACGGTTCCAAATCAGGCGGCGAATCGTGCCGGCATAGGCGTGGAATGCAAAGAGCACGGGCTTCTCACCGCAGCCGAACAGCTCAGCCCAGCGCTCATCGCTGATGGCCTGGTCGTTCTCGCAGACGTTCTGAATCTTGAGCAGATCGACCACGTTGACGAACCACACCTTGATGCCCAGCCCGCGCAGCATATCGGTTGCGGCCAGAGCCTCGAGCGTCGGCACGTCACCGCAGGTCGCAACCACGACATCGGCCTCGGCGAGCGAGTCGGCAGTCGATGCCCACTCCCAAGTCGCGACACCCTCGGCGAGCTCGGACTTGGCCTCGTCAACCGTCTGGAAGGTGGGGGCGGGCTGCTTGCCACAGAAAATGGCGTTAACGCAGTCGGTGGACTGGTAGACGCGCTCGGCCACAGCAAGCGCCATGTTGGCGTCGGCCGGATAGTAAGCATTCACGACATGCGTGTCGTTGGCCTTGTTGAGCAGCAGGTCGATAAAGCCGGGGTCCTGATGCGAGAAGCCGTTGTGGTCCTGACGCCAGACATGGCTCGACAGCAAAATGTTGAGGCCGCTAATGGGAGCACGCCACGGAATCTCGCGCTTGGTGGCCTCGAGCCACTTGCAGTGCTGGTTGACCATGGAATCGACCACGTGGACAAAGCTCTCGTAGGAGCTCCACACACCGGAGCGTCCGGTGAGCACGTAAGCCTCGAGGAAGCCCTCGCACTGGTGCTCGGACAGCTGCTCGACGACCTTACCGGAGCCGGCCAGCAGCTCGTCGTTGGCCTCGTCCTCGTAGAAGCCGGCATCCCACTGCTTCTTGGTCACCTTGTAGGCAGCCTGCAGGCGGTTGGATGCGGTCTCGTCGGGACCAAAGATGCGGAAGTCGTCCATGTTCTTAGCCAGAACGTCGGCAGTGTACTCGCCAAAGACGCGGGCGGCCTCGGTGGAACCCCAGCCGTGGCCTTTCTCGGCGACGGGAATCTCGTGAGCGTGAATATCGGGCAACTCGAGCTCGCGGCGCACCTTACCGCCGTTCGCGTTGGGATTGGCGCCGATGCGCAGCTCGCCGGTCGGCATAAAAGCCGTCACCTCGGGGCGCACCTGGCCCTCGGGCGTAAAGAGCTCCTCGGGCTTGTAGGAGCGCAGCCACTCGCGCAGCACGCGGAAGTGCTCGTGGGTGTCCTTGGCACTCGCCAGCGGCACCTGATGCGCGCGCCAGGAGTCCTCGGTCTTCTTGCCGTCAATCTGCTTGGGGCAGGTCCAACCCTTGGGCGTACGGAACACAATCATGGGGTAGGCCGGGCGGACCACGGTCTCGCCTGCGGCGGCCTGGGCCTGTGCGGTGGCCTTGATGTCGCAGATCTCATCGAAGACCTGCTCAAACAGGGCAGCAAAACGCTCGTGGATGCTTGCGTGGCTCTCGTCGTCAAAACCGGCGACAAAGAAGTGCGGCTTATAGCCCATGCCCTCAAAGAACTTGGTGAGTTCTTCGTCGGACACGCGGGCAAGAATGGTGGGGTTGGCGATCTTATAGCCGTTGAGGTGCAGGATCGGCAGGACGATACCGTCGGTTGCCGGGTTCACGAGCTTGTTGGACTGCCAAGAAGTCGCGAGCGGACCGGTCTCGGACTCGCCGTCGCCCACCACGGCCACGGCCAGCAGACTCGGGTTGTCCATGACGGCGCCGTAGGCATGGCTGAGCGTGTAGCCGAGCTCACCGCCCTCATGGATGGAGCCGGGCGTCTCGGGCGCAAAGTGGCTCGGGATGCCGCCGGGATAGGAGAACTGGCGGAAGAACTTCTGCAGGCCGGCCTCATCATTGGTAATGTCGGGGCGAATCTCACGATAGGTGCCATCGAGCAGCGACTGGGCGGTGCCGGCGGGGCCACCGTGGCCCGGGCCCATCAAGAAAATGGCGTTCTGGTTGTGGTCGGCAATAAGGCGGTTGACGTGGCCGAACAGGAAGTTGATGCCGGGCGTGGTGCCCCAGTGACCGACCAGGCGGTGTTTAACGTCCGGGCGACCAAAGTCGCGCACCTCACCGGTCTTCTCGTCGACAAAGTCGGGGCGCATGAGCGGATTAGAGCGAAGGTAGATCTGACCGACGGACAGATAGTTCGATGCGCGCCAATACAGGTCGACGCCCTCGAGCTCGGAAGCCGGTACCTCGTGGCCCAGCTTTTGCCACGGCGTCCCCAGTGTTTTAGCCATTGTTTATGTCCCTTCGCTGCGCGGTCGCCTTCCGATACGGCAACCTTTCGTTGGGACTAGTATATTTGCTAAAACGTTTTATCATGGTGAAAAAACGTTTTAGCATCCTGATTTGCCATGTAGACAGGCAAAAGCAGACATTCACCTGCGGCATTGCCTGTCACAGGTGCTCCACATTCAGTCTCTGCAAATTGATAAACGTGTTTAGTTGTGTTTAGTAAGCTCGAGAACGCTGTCCTTAACGATAAGCGCCGGCTCCAGAACGACCTCTTCGGCACGCCTGCCGCCCCTACCGGCAAGACGCTTGGACATGCAGCCAAAAGCATGCTCGGCGAGCACGCCGGGATCCTGCTCAATCGCGGTCAGCGCCGGCTCAAAGAGAACGTCGGCCGCCGAGTTGTCATAGCTTACGACCGAGATATCGCTTGGGATGCTCTTCCCCATCTCGTGCAAGCGCTTGAGCAGACCGAGGGCAATGTTATCCGAGCTTGCGAACACGGCGGTGGCGTCAGTTGCGAGCACCGCCTCCGAGGCCTCATAGGCGCTCGGAATGTAGTACTCGCTCTCGAACTCCAAACGCGCGTCAATAGGCAGGCCAACCTCGCGCAGTGCACGCTCGTAGCCGGCAAGACGTTTACGACCCGTATTGGAACGGCGCGCATTAACCAAGCAGGCAATGCGACGGTGGCCCTGCTCGATCAGGTAGCGGGTGGCCATATAGCCGCCCATCTCGTGGTCGAACATCACCTTGTCGCACTCGAGCCCCTCAATGGCACGGTCGACCATTACCGCCGGGATGGGCAGATGGCTGACTTCTTCGCGCAAAGCGCGGTCGTCCGAGAACTCGTCGCCCACGACCAAGAACACACCATCGACGCCGCGCGTCACCAGCTGGCGCAGGAGCTCCAGATCGTCCTCGGCGCTTCCACCCGAGCTGGTAATAAAGAGCGCGTAGCCGTCCTCGCGGCAGCGCTTTTCCAGGCTGCCGGCGAGCGAGGCAAAAAAGCGGCTCTCGATATTGGGAACGATAAGGCCCAGCGTGCGCGACTCGCGCATGACCAGACTACGCGCAATCTGGTTAGGAACATAGTGGTTGCGCGCCGCAACCTCCTTGATGAGCTTGCGGTTTTCTTCCGAGATGCGACAGGGCCGATTATTGAGAACAAGCGAGACCGACGAGGGGGAAAGCCCCACCTCCTGGGCAATCTGCTTGAGAGTAACTTTGTTGCCCATCTCGCTCCTTCCGAGTATTCGCGCAATCTCTTGAAAGTATAGCGACCGTCCCTCTACCTTGATGATAAACACTTTACCAATCCGGTAGACGGCTGTTTTATCGCCGCGATTGGTGCAAAGTAACCTGACCCCTTTGCACCATGTGATGCATTGGGGTCAGGTTACTTTGCACCAAATCCATCCGGGTGGGGTATATTGCATTCGATTAATGAAAACGACCACCATAAGGCGGATATTCGTATGCACGAGAACGACTTTTTTAACGAGGACCTGCTCTGCGCGCTCGCCGGTGTTGCCGGCGAGGACAACGTGCTCATGAGCGAGCCCATGCGCGAGCACACCACGTTTAAGATCGGCGGCCCGGCCGATGTCTTTGTCACGCCCGACACCGAGCAGGGCCTCGTCGCCACGCTCGATACCTGCTATCGCTGCGATCTGCCGCTCACCATCGTGGGCAACGGCTCCGACCTGCTCGTCGGTGACAAGGGTATCCGCGGTGTCGTCGTGGCACTGGGCGAAGGCCTCTCTAACATCACCGTCGACGGCACGCATGTTACGGCAGCAGCCGGCGCCTTGCTTTCCGATGTCGCCGCGGCTGCCGCCGAAGCCTGCCTCACCGGCATGGAGCCCCTCTCGGGCATCCCCGGCTCGGTCGGCGGCGCCTGCTATATGAACGCCGGTGCCTACGGCGCCTGCATGGCCGATGTTTTGGAGTCCGTGCGCGTCTATAAGCCCGCCCGCGCGCTCGACGACGGCACCCGCGGCAGCGGCAATATCATTGAGTTCGATGTCGACGAGCTTAACCTGGGCTATCGCAAGAGCCGCATCGCCGACGACGGCTTTATCGTGCTCTCTGCCACCTTTAACCTCGCCCCGGGCAACGCCGCGATGATCAAGGCCGACATGGACGACTACCGCCAGCGCCGCGAGGACAAGCAGCCGCTCGACATGCCGAGCGCCGGCTCCACTTTCAAACGCCCCGAGGGCCACTTTGCCGGCAAGCTCATCATGGACGCCGGCCTTCGCGGCCACGCTATCGGCGGCGCCCAGGTGAGCGAGAAGCACTGCGGCTTCATCGTCAACGCCGATCACGCCACCGCTGCCGACGTCGACAAACTCATCCGCCACATCCAAGCAACCGTCAAAGACCAATTCGGAGTAGACCTACAACCCGAAGTCCACCGAGTCGGCGAATTCCTCTAATAAAAAAGAAGGCCCCGAAAGGGGTCTTCGCCATATTTATTCAGATAAACCAGTCCGGTGCGCAGCGCCCCGAACCCGAGAGGGCCGCGTGCCCGCCCGCAATATATTTGATTGATCGCGAGTTCCGCACGCAAAGAAGGCCACTTAATGTGGCCTTCGTCTTGCGCAGGACTGCCCGAGCAGGCAATCAAATATATTGCGGGCGGGCACGCGGCCCAGTCGGCTTTACGACAGCGCAATACCGCCGAGCCAGCCCCAGCGCACGCCAGAGCCAGTGCCGTAGAACCCAATGAACGAGTCAAGCGACTTAGACGTGATGGCGCCCTCGTTGCTCATAACGATGCCGCCGCCAACATAGATGCCCACGTGTCCGTACAGCAGACCCGGCGTACCGGTGCCACTGTGCGACGAGTCGGCCACGATCATGCCCACCTGCAGCGCCGAACGATCGGAGCTGTAGCACCAGGCGTTAAACATGTCGCACGCGTTGCCGCCAAAGTAGCCCACGCCGGCGTTGCGGAACACGTTGGTAACCCAGGCGGCGCACCAGTTCAGGCCAGGCGAAGGCGTGGAGTAGCATGCATTGACGACGGCCTGCTGCTTGCCCGAGCCGGCATTCTGCTGCGGGGTGCCGCCGGCATACGAGCCGCCACCCGAGCTTGAACCACCCGAGTAGGAATTGTTCTTGTTTGCGGCAGCCGCGGCAGCGGCAGCCTTCTTGGCAGCCTCCTCGGCCTGAGCGGCAGCAAGAATCTCGGAATCGCGCTGGGCCATGAGCTCCTTGACATCGTCGGAGAGGCCGTTCAGAACCGTCTGGACCTCCTGCTGCTTGGCCTGCATGTCCTGCATCTGAGCGGTCTGCTGGTCCTTGAGCTTCTCCAAGTCGGCTTTTTGCGACTCGAGCTCGGACTTCTGTGTATCGAGCTCTTTCTGGATGGTCTGGATGTCCTCGATGGCGTCACGGTCGCTCTTGTTGATCTTCTCGACGTAATGCGCGTTGGCGACGAGCTCCTCAAACGAACCAGAAGCGAGCAGCAACGACAGGATGTTGGTGCCGCCCGACTTGTAGCTGGCGGCAACGCGATCGGAAAGGTCGCTGCGCTTCTCTTTGAGCTCGGCCTTCTTGGTGTCGATCTGAGCCTGCGTCTCGTCAATCTGGCCCTGTACGCCCTCGATATCGCTGAGGGTCTGGGCATTCTTGTTGGCGAGCGACGCGTACTCATTAGCGATGCTGTCGAGCTGAGCCTGGACCTCGTCGAGCTGGGCCTGGGCGGCATTCAGTTTGTCGGTGGTTTCTTGGCTGGCCTCAGCCGCATGGGCGCGGGCGGGCAGGCCGAAAAGAACAGCCGCGGAAGCAGCGCCGAAAAGAGCCTTAAGGGCAGTGCGGCGCGAAAGCTCCTGCGTAAAAATGGAATCGTTGTTTGGTGACATATGTACTCCGTTACATGCTTATTTATATGTCGCTCAACTCAAACATATTAACGCACATCGCGCTTGTCCCAACTATTTCCACGAACGGCTGGAAAAGCATGGTCAGCGGCTCGCAAATACGTCCCACACCAAAGGTAAGGATTATGCAAATAACACCCTATGAGTACGTTAACATCAATCCTCTGGTTTTCCTGCCCCGCGTGTTTTGGGCGCCCCCAGCTGCGCTATACTCCCCTCAAGAAGTGTTCCTGATTCGATAGGAGACTACATGTCCAAAGCACTCGACCCCAAAGACACCTGCGTCCTCGTTACCGGCGGCGCCGGCTTTATCGGCTCGCACACCGTCGTTCAGCTGCTCGAGGGTGGCTACCAGGTTGTCGTCGTCGATGACCTCTCCAACTCCAGCGCCGTTGCCATCGACCGCGTCAAGACCATCGTGGGCGACGAGGCCGCCAAGAACCTCACCTTCTACGAGGCCAACGTGCTCGACCGCGATGCGATGAACAAGATCTTCGATACCCACCAGATCGACCGCGTCATCCACTTCGCCGGCTTTAAGGCCGTTGGCGAGTCGGTGAGCAAGCCCGTCGAGTACTACCACAACAATATCGAGAACACCCTGGTGCTCATCGATGTCATGCGCAACCACGGTTGTAAGTCCATCATCTTCTCGAGCTCTTCGACCGTCTACGGCGATCCGGACAATCCGCCCGTCACCGAAGAGGACCCCAAGAAGCCCGCGACCAACCCCTATGGTTGGACCAAGTGGATGATTGAGCAGATCCTCATGGACGTCCACACCGCCGACCCCGAGTGGGACGTCGTGCTGCTCCGTTACTTCAATCCCATCGGTGCCCATCCGTCGGGCCTGATCGGCGAGGACCCCAAGGGCATCCCCAACAACCTGGTGCCCTACGTCGCCCAGGTCGCCGTCGGTAAGCTCGAAGCCGTTCAGGTCTTTGGCAACGACTACCCCACCCACGACGGCACCGGCGTGCGCGACTACATCCACGTGTGCGACCTGGCATCTGGTCACGTTGCCGCCCTCAACTGGATGAACGGCAAGACCGGCGTCGAGATCTTTAACCTGGGCACCGGCACCGGCACCTCGGTACTCGAGGTCGTCGCCGCCTTCTCCAAGGCCTGCGGCAAGGAGCTGCCCTACGTGATTCGCGAGCGCCGTGCCGGCGATATCGCCGCCAACTGGTGCGATGCCTCCAAGGCCGAACGCATGATGGGCTGGAAGGCCCAGTACGACATCGCGGACATGTGCCGCGACAGCTGGAATTGGCAGAGCCATAACCCCAACGGCTTCGCCGACGCCGAGTAGATAAAACCTACATAGCGTTCTTGCCCCGGTCTCACGATGTGAGACCGGGGCTTTTTTCATGGCGCGTAACCATTTACCGAAAATGGGCCAACTTTTTTATCTTGCCCGTACATGTTTAAACAACATGTTCTACAATAGATGTATCGAATCAGAACACCGGGGGCGGACTGCTCTTCCATCGGCAGGCTGACCCCACAACAAGAAGGTTGGTGAGCGCATTCATGGAGCGTGCAAGCGGTGTCCTCATGCCTGTCTCATCTCTGCCAGGACCATACGGAATCGGCGGCTTTGGCTGGAATGCCTACGACTTTGTCGATTTTCTTGCCTCGTGCAAACAACATTACTGGCAGATTCTGCCCCTTACGACGACGAGCTATGGCGACTCGCCCTATCAGTCGTTCTCGGCCCGTGCGGGCAACCCCAATTTCATCGACTTTGCCGAGCTTATCGAGGCCGGCTATCTGGAGCAGTGCGATATCGACGGCGTGTACCTGGGCTCCGACCCCAGCAATGTCGACTATGGTGCCATCTTTGGTGGCCGTCGTCAGATTCTCGACCGCGCCGCCGAGCGCTTTGCCGCCGACAAGCCGGCCGACTTCGACGGCTTTGTCCAAACCAACGAAGACTGGCTCATCCCCTACTGCGAGTTCATGACCGTCAAGGAGGAGTGCGGTCTCAAGGCATTTTGGGAGTGGCCCGAGGAGCTCCGTACCCGCGGTGAGGCTTCTGCCAAGGTCTGCGCCGCCCATCCCGCGCGCATGCTCTACCACCAGATGACGCAGTACTTCTTCGATCGTCAGTGGAGTCGCCTCAAGGCCTATGCCAACGAGCGCGACATCCTCATCATCGGCGACCTGCCCATCTATGTCTCGCGCGACTCCGTCGAGATGTGGGCCACGCCCGAGCTCTTTAAGATCGACGCCGCCGGCAATCCCGTAAGTGTCGCCGGCACGCCGCCCGACCAGTTCTCGGCCACCGGCCAGTACTGGGGAAATCCCATCTACGACTGGGACGCCATGGAAGCCGACGGTTTCTCCTGGTGGGAGGGCCGCATCCGCGCCGCCCTCGACATGTACGATATCATCCGCCTGGATCACTTCCGCGGCTTCGAGGCCTATTGGGAGGTGCCGTTCTCCTCACCCGATTCGTCCTACGGTTCGTGGACGCAGGGCCCCGGCCTCAAGTTCTTTAAGACGCTCGAGGAAAAGCTCGGCACACTGCCCATCATCGCCGAAGACCTGGGCTTCCTCACCCCCGGCGTCATCGACATGCGCGACAACTCGGGCTTCCCCGGCATGAAGATCTTGCAGTTCGCCTTTGAGGGCACCAACTCGTACTACCTGCCGCACAACTACATTGCCAACACCGTCGCCTATGTGGGCACACACGACAACGAGACGGCGCGCGGTTGGTTTGAGGGAACGGCCACCCCGCGTCAGCGCGAGCAGACGGCCCTGTACACCCACCAGCAGGCAGGCGAGCCCATGGCCGATGCACTCAACCGCACCATCGCCGCCAGCGTGAGCGATACCTGTATCTACACCATGCAAGACCTGCTCAACCTGGGCAACGAGGCGCGCATCAACACCCCCGCCACCCTGGGCGGCAACTGGACCTGGCGTATGCTCGATGGCGCCATCACCCGCGAGCTCGAGCACAAACTCACCGACTGGACCGAAACCTACTTCCGCATCCCGTCGGAAGCCGAAATTGAGCTTCCCCAATAGGAGCCACCGCACCCGACCCCATTCCATCGTGCGGACGCGTCCGTTTTCCCCGCGCGAGGCCACTCCAATCCCTCGCGCGGGCTTCTTTTGAATTTCTGACATGTAATCAACCCATCACAGGAGGAAACATGCCCCGTATCAATCTTGCGGATCTTGCCGAGCAGTCCTTTGGCACCTCGCTCGAGCAGCTCGATGACCGTCGTATTTATAAGCTGCTGGCCAAGCTCGTGCAGGAGCGCTCTGCCGCCTGTCCTCTCAACAACGGCAAGAAAAAGCTCTACTACATCTCTGCCGAGTTTTTGATCGGCAAGCTGCTCATCAACAATATGATCGACCTTGGCATCTATGACGAGGTTAAGGACCAGTTCACCGCCGCGGGCCACGACCTCAACAAGATCGAGGAGTTCGAGGTCGAACCGTCGCTCGGCAACGGCGGCCTGGGCCGTCTGGCCGCATGCTTCTTGGATTCCATCGCCACGCTGGGCCTTACCGGCGACGGCGTGGGCCTCAACTACCATTACGGCCTGTTCCGCCAGCGCTTTGTCGACAACCAGCAGAAGGCCGTCCCCGACGAGTGGCTTGGCGAGCAAGACATCCTGATCGACGACGACCGCTCCTACACCGTCGAGTTCGGTGATTTTGCCGTTACTTCCAAGCTCGTCAACATCGATGTGCCCGGTTATGGCCAGCCCACCAAGAACCGCCTGCGCCTGTTCGACCTGGCAAGTGTCGACGACGGCCTGGTCCCCGGCAGCTCCATCGACTTCGACAAGACCGAGATCGCCAAGAACCTCACCTTGTTCCTCTATCCGGATGATTCCGACGAGCAGGGCCGCCTGCTTCGCATCTACCAGGAATACTTCATGGTGAGCAACGCCGCCCAGCTCCTGATCGACGAGGCCATCGAGCGCGGCAGCAACTTGCACGACCTGGCCGACTACGCCGTAGTCCAGATCAATGACACGCACCCCACCATGGTCATCCCCGAGCTCATTCGCTTGCTCACCACCGAGCATGGCATCGAGTTTGACGAGGCCGTGACCATCGTGCGCTCCATGGTCGCCTACACTAACCACACGATTCTTGCCGAGGCGCTCGAGAAGTGGCCGCTCACCAGCCTGCAGAAGGTCTCGCCCGCCATCGCCGACATTATCGTCAAGCTCGACGAGGTCGCCAAGGCCGAGCACGACGACCCGCGTGTCGCCATCATCGACGAGTACGACACCGTCCACATGGCCCACATGGACATCCACTTTGGCTTCTCCATCAACGGCGTCGCCGCACTCCACACCAAGATCCTGGAGGACACCGAGCTTCATCCGTTCTACGAGATCTACCCCGAGAAGTTCTCCAACAAGACCAACGGCATCACCTTCCGCCGCTGGATCCAGGGAGCCAACCCCGCGCTCGCCAACCTGCTCGACGATGTGATCAGCACCGACTGGCGCAGCACCGGCGATCTGAGCAAACTCGCCAAGTTCGCCGACGACAAAGATGTTCTTGAGCGCCTGGCTGCCACCAAGACCGAGGCCAAGGCCATCATGCGCCAGTTCATGGCGCTCGAGCAGGGTGTGACCATTCCCTCCAACGCCATCATCGATGTTCAGGTCAAGCGTATCCACGAGTACAAGCGCCAGCAGATGCTCGCGCTCTACATCATCTGGAAGTATCTCGACATCAAAAACGGCAATAAGCCTAAGCACCCCGTCACCATCATCTTTGGCGGCAAGGCAGCGCCTGCCTATACCATCGCTCAGGACATCATCCACCTAATCCTGACGTTGTCGCAGTGGATCGCCAACGACCCCGACGTGGCTCCCTACCTGCAGGTCGTCATGATCGAGAACTACAACGTCACCGCCGCCGAGCGCGTGATTCCCGCCGCCGACATCTCCGAGCAGATCAGCCTGGCCTCCAAAGAGGCGAGCGGCACCTCCAACATGAAGTTCATGCTTAACGGCGCCCTGACCCTGTGCACGCTCGACGGCGCCAATGTCGAGATCGCCGAGCTCGTGGGCGACGAGAACATCTATACCTTTGGCGCCTCGTCCAAGCAGGTCGAGCAACTCTACGCCGACGGCACCTACAACGCCGGCGCGCTCTACCGCAAGCCCGGCATCAAGCTGCTGGTGGACTTCATCACCAACCCCGCCTTTATGGCGACCGGCAACGCGGAGCGCCTGCAGCGTCTGCACGACGACATCAAGGGCAAGGACTGGTTTATGGCCCTGCTCGACATTGAGGAGTACATCCAGACCAAGGAGCGCGTGCTGGCCGACTACGAGGACCAGGATGCCTGGATGCGCAAGGCGCTGATCAACATCGCCAACGCCGGCACCTTCTCGTCCGACCGTACGATCTCCCAATACAACGACGAAATCTGGCACCTGGACTAACCCATTCCCCTTGCCCATCCTCTTGAGAAACGGAGTCGTGGCAACACGGCTCCGTTTTTTTGTGCCCGTGCGTTGCCTGTGGCCCGCCTCGACTAAATCGTCTCAATCTGTAACACCTATTCGGCCAAAACGGTCCTACCTGCTACAGATCAAGACAAACCGGTTCTTTCCCTAGGGTTTATCTCAGTCTGTAACATCTAACGTCCGAAATCCGCCCTTACTGTTACAGATCGAGACAAATGGATAAGCCGGCTAAAACAATCTCGTTCTGTAACAGGTAACTACCGAAATCAGTCCTTCGTGTTACAGATCGAGACGGAAGGACAGGCGGCTCAACTCAATCTCGTTCTGTAACATCTAAAGCCAATTCGATCCTCTACTTGTTACAAATCGAGACAAACGACCGACCAGACAGCCCCGTCATAAAGAAAGGCTCCCCTCTCGCCCAGTGGACGGGAGGGGAGCCTTATATGTGACCACGGCAAAAGGATGGCAAAGCCGCAGTCGCCCAAAAGGAGGGCCTGGATGCACCGGGCCTAGATAAGGTTCTTGCCAGAGACCTTATCGAAGAGATGGGTCGCGTTCTTCTCGAACTTGAACCAGATGGTGTCGCCAGCCTTGAGTGCACCCTTGGCCTCAAGGTCGACAACGGGAATGATCAGGACAAACTGGCCGTCGGGAGCGGTCACGTGGACATGCTCGGTCGAGCCCATGAGCTCGGTCACCTCGACGGTACCCTGGAGCGCACCCTCCTCGTCCTTGTCGGCAAGCAGAATCTGCTCGGGGCGCACGCCGGCCGTGATCTCCTTCACGTCGCCGCCGTCCCAGTTGAGAGCAAGCTGAGCGCAGGTCTCGGGAGCGAGCGCCACATTCATGTCCTCGGTCTTGACGGTAAAGCCGTTGCCCGAGTGCACCAGCTGGGCATCGAAGAAGTTCATCTGCGGCACGCCGATAAAGCCGGCGACGAAGATGTTCGCGGGGTGGTTGAAGACCTCCTGCGGGGTGGCGATCTGCTGGACGACGCCGTCCTTCATGACCACGATACGATCGCCGAGGGTCATGGCCTCGGTCTGGTCGTGGGTAACGTAGATAAAGGTGCCCTTGATCTCGTGACGCAGCTTGATGAGCTCGGCACGCATTTGGTTACGGAGCTTGGCGTCCAGGTTAGACAGCGGCTCGTCCATCAGGAAGACCTTGGGGTCACGCACGATGGCGCGGCCGATGGCGACGCGCTGACGCTGACCGCCCGAGAGCGCCTTGGGCTTACGGTCGAGGTACTCGGTAATGCCCAGGATCTCGGCAGCAGAGCGAACCTTACGGTCGATCTCGTCCTTGGGGACCTTCTTGAGCTCAAGCGTAAACGCCATGTTCTCGTACACCGTCATATTGGGGTACAGAGCATAGCTCTGGAACACCATGGCAATGTCGCGGTCCTTGGGCGCCACGTCGTTGACGCGCTTGCCGTCGATGAGCACGTCGCCCGAAGTGATGTCCTCCAGGCCAGCGACCATGCGCATCGTCGTGGACTTGCCGCAACCAGACGGGCCAACGAGAACGACAAACTCCTGGTCATGCACGGTGAGATTAAAGTCCTCTACCGCGAGCACGCCGTCCTCGGTAACCTTGAGGTTGTGCTTCTTCTCCTCGGTCTTCTTCTTTTTGCCAAAGAAGCCCTTCTTTTTGGACTCGTTGTTGGGATACACCTTCTGAACATGTTTGAGAACGATCTCGGCCATGTCTTTACCTTTCGATATGCGGCGCCGCGCTGAGGGGCGCCGCAGAAACTTGCAAAACAGTTACGGCATCAGCCCTTGACGGCACCTGCCACCACGCCGTCGATGATGTACTTCTGGCAGAGGATGTACATGATGATGATGGGGATAACGACCATCATGATGCAGGCCATCATGGGACCGAGCTCGACGTGGCCGTAGCCGCCGCGGAAGTACTGGATCAAGATAGGAATGGTCCTGTACTTGGTGGAGTCGAGGGTAAGGTAGGGCAGCAGATAGTCGTTCCAGACCCACATGGTCTCGAGAATGCCGACCGAAAGATAGGTGGGCTTCATGATGGGAAGGACGATCTTAAAGAACACCTGAACCGGGTTGCAGCCGTCGATCATGGCCGCCTCTTCGATCTCGAGCGGAATGTTCTTTACAAAGCCGGCGAACATAAAGACCGCCAGGCCCGCGCCAAAGCCAAGATAGATAAAGCAGATGTTGAACGGCGTGTTAAAGCCGATGCGGTCCGCCAAATTGGACAGCGTGAACATGAGCATTTGGAAGGGCACGACCATCGAGAAGACGAACAGGTAATAGAAGAAGTTCGAGATCTTGTTGTTGACACGGACTACGTACCAAGCGCACATGGAGCAGCACACCAAGATCAGAACGACCGACGTGACCGTGATGATGAGCGAGTACATAAACGCCGAGGCAAAGCCCTGCTCGTTAAGAGCGTGCACGTAGTTTGCGAGACCGTTGAACGTCTCGGGCGTGAGCAGATCGAATGCCGTGGTGGTGCTGATTGCAGTTGCCTTTTTAAAGGAATTGAGCGCAATCATGAACACGGGGTAGATCCATGCGAGCGACAGAATCGTAAAGAAAATCGAGAGCGCGCGGTTGATAGCCTTATCGCGTTTCATTACTGCTGCACCTCCTTGGACCTCGTGGCCTTAAGCTGAATCATGGAGATAGCGACGACCAGGATGCAGAAGATAACTGCCTTGGCCTGACCGATGCCCTGCCATGCGATGCCAGCACGCGAGTAGAACGTGTTGTAGATGTTCAGGGCGAGCATCTCGGTGGAGTGTGCGGGAGCGCCGCCGGTAAGGGCGAGGTTCTGGTCGAACAGCTTAAAGCCGTTGGTGATGGACAGGAACAGGCAGATGGTGATCGTCGGCATCAGATTGGGGATCTTAACCTTCCAAAACGTCTGCCATGCCGTGGCGCCGTCGACCTTGGCGGCCTCGATGTAGTCGGACGGAATGGACTGCAGACCAGCGATGTAGATGATCATCATGTAGCCGACCTGCTGCCACAGGGTCAGGATGATAAGGCCCCAGAAGCCAGCAGCAGAGTTAAGGGCGATGAGCTGGGCGCCCACGTTGGAGAGCAGGCAGTTGATCAGAATCTGCCAAATGTAGCCCAGCACGATGCCGCCGATCAGGTTAGGCATGAAGAAGATCGTACGGAAGATGTTGGTGCCCTTGAGCGCCTTGCGGGTGAGCGCCTGCGCAATGGCCAGGGCGATCACGTTGATGAGCACCGTCGACAGGAAGGCAAACGCCACGGTAAAGAAGAACGACGTGGAGAACTGCGGATCGGACAGCGCGCGCACGTAGTTCTCGATACCGACAAAGTGCGCGTTACTAATGATAATAAACTGGCAGAACGAGAGATAGAAGCCCTGGATAAAAGGGATCACGAACCCGATCATAAACGCCAGGCACGTGGGCAGCATAAAGAGCGGCCACCAGCGCTTGAGTGCTTTGCCCATAAAAGGGTCCTTTCAATATGCAGGGGGCGGGCAAACCAACGTCTGCCCGCCCCCTGTCGCTAATCAGATAGCTTGGGCAGCAACTGCTTACTCGGAAGCGGCCTTCTCGGTCTTCCAGCCATCAACGAAGGCGTTCTTGACGCCGTCCCACTTGGTGTTGTCGGCAGCATAAGCGATGAGAGCCTGCTTGAGGTTCTTCTTCCACTCCTCGGAGGGGATGTAAACGAAGTCCCAAGCGACGGTCTTCTTGCCGTCCTTGGCCATGGCAACGGCCTGCTGCGAGAAGACGTTGGTGGTCTCCTTGGCGCTCTTGAACGGAGCGGTCAGACCCATCTTGTCGGCGATGATGCTGGTCGGGGTGTCAGCGGTGACGCACCAATACATGAAGTCCTCGGTGGCCTTCTGGGCATCCTCGGAAGCCTGGGAACTGACGCACCAGTAGTTCTCGCCGCCGGAGCACAGGCCCTGGTTCTCCTCGCCGTCAACACCGATGTAGATGGGCATCATGCCAATCTGATCGTCGGTCATGCCGGCCTTGACGAGGTCAGAGTAGGCCCAAGAGCCGTTCTGGTAGAAGACGGCCTTGCCGGTTGCGAACTCGTTGGTGGCGTCGTCGCCGGTCTTGGAAGCAAGCTGCGAAGGATCGCAGGTGGAGTCGGTGATGTACAGGTCGAAGATCTGCTTGTAGTTGTCGAGGAACTCACCCTTGATCTCGTCGTCCTCCTGGTTGTGCTCCTTCTCAAACTCGTAGTAGAGCGGCATGTTGGCAAGGTGTGTGGTGTAGCGCCAGCTGGAGGAGTCGTCCATGCCGGCGGAAGTGAAGGCACCCTCGACACCAAGCTCGTCCTTGCGGGCCTGGATGTCGTCGGCACAAGCCTTCAGCTTGTCGAAGGAGTTGATGTCCTCGGCCTTGTAGCCAGCCTTCTCGAGCAGCTGCTTGTTGTAAATAATGCCGAAGCTCTCCTGAACCCAGTCGATGCACACATCCTTGCCGTCGGACTGCAGAGCCAGGGAGTCATCAATGAGCTCACCGCGGAGCTTGGTATCGGACAGGTCGGTGCAGTAATCCTTCCAGTTCTTAAGACCGGTGGGGCCATTGACCTGGAACAGGGTCGGAGCGGAGCTCTTGGACATCTCGGACTTGAGCTTCTCCTCGTAGGTGTTGGAGGCGGCGGTCACGATCTTGACCTCGACGCCCTTCTCCTTCTTGTACGCCTTGGCGATCTCCTTCCACTCCTTGTCGACCTCGGGCTTGAATTGGAGGAAGTAGACCTCGGCAGCGTCACCAGAAGCAGAGGAGCCGGAGCCGGCGGAGCCACCGCAGCCCACGAGACCCAGACCAAGAACCGCAGCCGCGGAACCAGCAAAGCCCAGGAACTGCCTTCTGCTCATTTCGTTCTTCATTACAATCCACCCTTTCACACCGTGGCGGCACCCTTTGCCGCCGCCTTCGGAGATTGGCTCGGGGACTTTGCCCCTTTTGCTGATTTGTACAATACGCTATTTGGCTAGTTGTTTGAACAAGTATTACTAGAGCGGTAGAAAAACTTCGGTGAACGGTAATTTCAACTTGATACTTGACAAGTTTTGTATAAACAATTATTTGTTATCTAATGCAGAGAAAACGCCCGGTCAAGCCGATGTATCGTCGGTTTGACCGGGCGTTTTCGCTTTGATGGCATGAGTCTCGTCAGGCTGCGAGCTAGCCGGCTATCGCTTGGAGTTGACGCGGTAGTGGAAGATCTCGGGATGCGTGCGGGCATGCGTGACCTCGAACAAGATGCCGTCCGAGGTGTACGACTGGCTCTCCATAACGGCGACGCAATTGTACTTGCCAAGGTCCAAGTAGCTGCAGTCCTCATCGTTGGCGAGCTCGACACTCACCGTACGACGGCTCGCCATCACCTTGACGCCGCGTTTGTGCTCCAGATAGTCGTAAATTGATTTTGCGGCGATCTCGGGCGTCAGGCCCTTGGCGATCGACTCCAAAAAGTAACCATGGTCTACTTGGCGTGCATTGCCGTTAAGGCTTCGGACACGCACCACGCGAATCAACTCCTCGCCCACCTTAAAGCCCAGGCGACGAGAGAGTTGCTCAGTGCAAATCAAATGTTCAAAAGACTTGACCTCGGTCGATGCGACGGCATTGTTGCGCTTTGCAAATTCGCCAAACGACTCGACTTCCTCGAGCGCGCCCAGCATGTCGGTTTCGCCCTTGAGCCAAATAACGCGCACGCCCTTGCCGTGTATGGGCTGCACAAACATCTCGTCTGCCAGCATGCTCAAAGCGCGGCGGACGGTATTGCGCGTGCAGCCAAATTCCGCGGTCAGCTCGGCTTCGGTTGGCAGCATCTCCTGAAACGCATAGGTCCCGTTAATGATGCGCGAACGGATCTCGCGGTAGATTCCTTCGTAAATCGCTTTTGGCATGACTTCACCTCTAATGAATATGTATGGCTAGGCACGATAGCATTTCTTAAAGTTGTTTAAACCGATTATCGGCAAAGCGACAAGATTTAACCGTTGACGGTTTCTGTCGCGCCCAAACCGGTTTCGCTCAAAACTGCCGGTGCGACAATCGTCTGGTCCTCTACAATGAAACCATTGTTTAAACGTTTCACCACGCGCAACGCGCCTCGATATTCGGGAGGCAGAACATGCTGCAAAAAATCCAACGCTTTGGCGGGGCAATGTTCGCGCCCGCCATGTTGTTTTCCATATCGGGTCTTATGGTCGGCGTCTCCGCCCTCGCAACGTCTGCGGATATCGTCGGCGACCTCGCCGTATACGGAACCCCTTGGTACGTTTTTTGGACTATCATCCAGCGCGGCTCGTGGACGGTCTTTAAACGACTTCCGCTCCTTTTTGCCGTAGCGCTGCCCATCGGCCTTGCCCAAAAGCAACCGGCTCGTTGTTGCCTCGAGGCGCTCGTGGCCTATTTTGCCTATTGCTTCTTTCTGAGCGAGATCATCAAGCTGAGCGGAGACAACCTTGGACTTAAGTACCCGTCGTCTTTGACCCCCGCTAGCGGCATTACCATCATCGACGGCATCAAGACCCTCGACACCGGCATTATCGGCCCGCTAGCGGTATCGGCAACCGTCGTCGCCATCCATGACCGCTTCTACGATGCCAAGGTCCCCGATTGGCTCGGCACCTTCTCGGGCTCCTCGCTGGTCTACCTCATCAGCTTTTTTGCCGTGTTTGCCCTTGCCGCTATCTCGGCCGCCATCGTGCCCTCCGTATACGCAATGACCGAAACGCTGCGCCATGCACTTACGAGCGTCGGCCCCTTTGGCGTGGGCATCTTTGTGTTTTTGGAGCGAGCGCTCGAGCCCATGGGGCTGCACCACCTGCTCTACATGCCGATCTACTACGACAACCTGGTCATTAACGACGGCATCTACGCCACGTGGAGCAGCTTGCTCCCCATCCTCTCCCATAGCACGCGCCCCCTTAATGAACTTGCGCCGTGGGCCGGTTTTACCGCCACCGGCTGGGTCAAGCTCTTTGGCCTTCCCGCCATCGCAGCCGCGTTCTACTCCACCGCAAAACCAGAACGCCGCGCCGGCCTCAGGGTCATCCTTGTTCCCGCCATCATCGCCTCGGTGGTTTGCGGCGTTACCGAGCCACTCGAGTTTCTCTTTATGTTCACCCACCCCGGGCTCTTTTTTCTCTACGCCGTCTTATCGTCTTGCCTTGCCACAACCATGAATCTCTTTGGCATCGTCGGCATCTTCTCGGGCGGCCTCATGGAGATGGCAGCCTTCAACTTTATTCCGCTCATGCGCACGCATGCCGGTGCCTATCTTTTGGCGCTCGGTATCGGCCTTGCCTTTAGCCTCATCTTTTTTGTTAGTTTTCGAGCACTCATCTTGATCTATGACCTTAAGACGCCGGGCCGCGAGGATCATGTCGCCAATCGCGCGGCAATCGATCGTTTAACGGAAAGCGGCTTTGCCAAAGAGCAATCTCCCAATGACGAAGTCAATAGTCGATCCGATCAAGATCACATCCTCGCTGAGCGGGTAATTCAGCTTTTAGGTGATGTTGGCAATATTGTGGGCGCAACCAACTGTGCCACGCGCCTGCGCGTCGAGGTCGCAGACCCTTCCATCGTTGCAGATAACGCGTCGTTTGTCGCGGTGGGCGCCAAGGGCCTCATCATTACGGGCAAGACCGCCCAGGTGATCATCGGCATCTCCGTTCCCCGCGTTAAAGAGCATTTTGACCAGATCATGGGCCTCGAGCCGGAATTTGTGCCCACCACCTCGGCCTCCCCTGCCGCCAGCGCAGCCCATAATCGCAGCGATATCTGTTTCTTCGATATCGACGGAACGCTCGCCTGGCAAGACCCTCGAGCGGCACAAGAGCTTCCCGAGAGCGAGCGTGACCTGTCCCCCTATCCCAACGAGGCGGTCTCGCAGGCCATCCGCGATTTCGTTGCAAATGGCAACATGGCCTTTATCTGCACAGGACGCACCCTCAGCTGCATCCATCCCAAGCTGCTCGAGCTGCCGTGGACGGGCGTCGTGTGTCTCGCGGGCGGTTACGCCGAACTCGAGGGACACATTGTGCGAAATGCAGCCATAAACCCTGGTCTGCTACAGCGCCTCGCCCCCTATCTTGAGCAATCGGGTGAGGTCATTCGCTTTGAGGGCATCGATCGCGTGGTGCGCATGAGTGCAGATGCCCCCGAGACGTACGGATACGCACGCACCGTGGGCGACGCCGTCACGCAACTTGAGCACTACAACGCCTATAAAATTCTTATGTCCACACCACTTGCCAACCGCATCGCCCAAGATGAAGAGCTTGGACCCCTACTCTGTTTCAACGAGCTCGAGCTCGAGGTCACAGAAATCTCGCCTCGTGAGTGCACCAAACGGGCCGGAATCAGTGCCGTGCTTGACGCCCTGGGGCCAGATCACGGCACCGTGTACGGCATTGGCGACGCGAGCAACGACATCGCCCTCATGGAGGCGGTCGATGTTGGCATCGCCATGGGCAACGCGCCGGACTTCCTCAAGGAAAAAGCCGACTACGTAACCGACAGCTTTGACCACGACGGCGTCGTCACCGCGCTCGAACACTTTGGGCTTATCTAGCCGAGCCCCTTGCCGCGTTTGCAGCCGCAAGACTCAATCGTCTTCAACCGCCGCGCTCGACGCCCTAATGTGGCAATATGTTGTCTGCATAATGCAACGATGCAACCTAAGAAAGAATGCGAGAACCCGTGTCCAGTCCGTTTACCAGCTTTTTAGCCCAGCACTTTGACCAGATTAACGACTATCTGGCCACGTTCTTTGACGGACAGGCGACCTCTGCCGATATCGAGTGCTACCTGTACGCGCCGCTCTCGGCTTTTACGGCCAACGCCGGCAAGCGCCACCGTCCGCTTATCTGCATGCTCGCCGCAACCGCAGTGGGCGGTAGCTTTGAGAGCGCCCGCAGCGCCGCGGCAGCTATCGAGCATTTCCAGTCGGGCGCGCTCATCCACGACGATATCGCCGACAACGGACAGCTGCGCCGCGGCAAGCCCTGCATGCACCTCACCGAGGGCACGGGCCTTGCCATCAATTGTGGCGACCTGGCACTTACCATGGTCACCAAGACGGTTCTCGACGACCCCACGCTTGAGGCAGACGTAAAGTTGCGCGTACTCCACGAGCTCACCGAGATGATCGTCCGCACCATCGAGGGTCAGGCGCTCGACCTGGGTTGGGTCCGTGACGGGCGCTTTGACATCTCGGTCGACGATTACCTGGACATGGCAACGCACAAGACCGCGTATTACAGCGGAGCCACGCCGCTTGCCGCCGGGGCCATCATTGGCGGAGGCAGCGAACAGCAGGTCGAGGCACTGCGCGCCTTTGGCCTGCACACCGGCCTTGCCTTCCAGATCCAAGATGATCTGCTCAACTTGATCGGTACCAAGGAGGCCGCCAACAAGGACTTCCGTACCGACATCACCGAGGGCAAGCGCACGCTTGTCGCCGTACACGCCCTGTCTGATGAGCGCTATCACGATGAGATTGAAGCGATCCTCTCCTCGGGCACCGAGGACCCCGTGCAGCTCGCGCGCGCCGTGGAAATCTTCCAGGAAACCGGCTCTATCGGTTACGCCCACGCCTACGCGCTGGACCTAACCGCCAAAGCCAAGGCCGCCATCGAGGACGTTTCGCTCGACCCGCATGCACGCGAACTGTTCCTCTCCATGGCAGATTTCTTTGTGGAGCGACTCAACTAGCGGGGGTTGCAAAACCTGTCGGCAGCGCATTTGGGTACAAGTTGCTACACTGTTGAATGTATGTTTATGCATCCCTTTGCGTCGTCTATCCGACAGGCGCTCAAATAGTACGAATGATACGCCGAAAGGGGTTCGTTCATGGAACCTATTACAACGGGCATGCAGGGAGCAGCCGTCGAGGACGTGCAGTCTCGTCTCCTGCAGCTCGGCTACACGATTGATGCCACCGAGGTCGCCGACAAGCACTTTGGTGCCACCACCGAGCAGGCCGTTAGCACCTTTAGGCTCGACAGCGGTCTTGCCGCCGGCCACGCCGTTGACATCCCCTGCTGGAGTGCCCTGGTCGACGCCTCGTATAAGCTGGGCGACCGCACCCTCTACCTGCGTATGCCCAATTTCCATGGCGCCGACGTGCAGGCCCTGCAGAAGGCGCTCAACGTTTTGGGCTTTGCCTGCGGCGAGGACGATGGCTACTTTGGCCCTCACACCGAAGCGGCCCTTCAGCAGTTCCAGGAAAACGTCGGTCTGTTTGCCGACGGTATGGCTTTCCAGGATACCTACGCCTATATCAACCGCCTGCACCACGTGTGGGAGGGTAAGCCTTCGGTGACCGAGGCCGAATCGCGCATCGGCTTTGCCCGCGCGGCCAACGTACTCGAGCGTTTCCAGATTGCCGTCATTGGCGAGGACCCTATCGCGCGCAGCGTAGCATCGCGCATGTGGAACATCGCCACGGCGACGACCGACAACAGTGGCATGATGCTTTGCGACTCCGAGGTCCCGACCGACGTGGATCTGGTGCTCGAGATCGCAAGCGACGAGCTGCCCGCCGACGCCGCACCGCGCGCCACGATTGCCCTCGCCGAGTGCCACAACCTGGCCCAGCGCATCCGCACCGCCAATGTCGCCGCACAGCAAAAGCCGGCACGCATCCGCATTGAGCTCACCGGCATGACGCGCTACAACGGCACCTTCACTGCCAGCGACGCCCAGACGCTCGCGGTACGCCTGCTCGATGGCGTTTGCGATGCCCTCGCAGATTAGGTAAACTAGACGAGTTGCTTTTGTGCAACACCCATACTGGGACGTAGTTCAACGGTAGAACTCCGGTTTTTGGTGCCGGCTGTTGGGGGTTCGAATCCCTCCGTCCCAGCCAAGGTAACTGAGCGCCCCAGGCTTTCATCAGCCCGGGGCGCTTTCTTGTGGGCAAGCGGAGGGATTCGAACCCCCAAGGGTGCGGAGCTGAGGAAACGCGAAGGCGCCCCAAGCCCATTAGGACCAAGAGCGCCTTACATCTAGAAAATATCAGCCAAGTTCCGAAAAGCGAGCCGCCATCTACAAAATGGCGCGTGGCCCCGGCGGGCCGGGCATTAAGTTTGTCGCGAGTTCCGCACGCAAAGAAGGCCACTTAATGTGGCCTTCGTCTTGCGCAGGACTGTAGAACAGCAAACTTAATGCCCGGCCCGCCGGGGCCACGCGTCCCTAATTGTTCAGCATGCGGTCGAAGCTTCCCGAGTCGCCATCCCGATAGTCGGCGGTCATCAGAATCTCCTGCGGAATTCGTCCACCCTCACGCAGCACGTTGCGGAACTGCACGCGCGTAACCATGGGCAGATCCTTAATCGTCGCCGCTAGGTTCTGCGGCACGCCCTGGTTGGCAGCCGCGGGCTCGCACGCGCCGCCGGCCTTCACGCGGCGCTTATGCTCGGCAAGCATGGCGCGATACATGCCGGCATGCAGGCGAATCTCAACGACGTTGGCGTTGCGGGCCTGCTCGACGATGCGCGCACCCTCGCGATCGATGTCGCCCACGTAGTAGATATAGGTAAAGCGATAGCCGATCTCGGCCAGGTAATCATCCAGTGCGTGCGAGACGCTCGCCTTGCAGCCGCCGCCAAAGATTACGCCGCCCACCTTGGTACCAAAGAGCTTGGCATGTTTACGTCCGCGCAGGAGCTTGACGATTTCGTCATAGGTGTCCAGGTTCTCGACCATAATGAACGGCTTGTCGGCACCCAGCGTAAAGAAGCCCGTAAAGTGCACCGGACGGTTGGGGGCGACCTTGATCGCCTGCATGCTAATGCCCTTTTCGGTCATACGCCTGATCAGGCGCTCGCCATGCTTGCCGTCAAAAGCCTTTTCGTCATTGAAGATCTGGTAGGCGCGCTGGCGGCGCGAGGCAACCGGAGTTTCGGCACCGCGGTTTTGCTCGACCCAAGCCTGGATGATTGCGATTTCCTCGGCTATCTTGCGATTGGACATCTCATTGTGCTGGGCGCGCTGTGGAGCTTTCTTGCCGTCCTTGCCCTCGACCTTAACGATCTGGGTCTGCTGTTCCTTAATTTTGGAGAGCGCCGTGGGCGTGGGGACGACCTTGAGCAGCTGCCTGCCCAGAACACGGGCAAGGGCAAACGCCGAAACCTCGCCATGGGTAGTCGACTCAGTCTGCTGGGCAGCCGTATCTGCTTCAGCAGACTCGGGCTTCTTCTGAGACTTGCGCTTAGAATCGCCTTGGACATTGCGCTCACGTTTCGAAGTAGACGTCTGCTTCTGCGAACGTTCGGGCTTGCCCTCCTTCGCCGGCTGACGCTTGGGCTGCTCCATCGGAGCATCCACCTTCGCATCTTCGTCGCGCGGCGCTACATTCTCGGCGGCATCCTGAGCGTTAGAGCCGCGGCCGCCACCACGACGACGGCGGGGGGGCCGCGCTTGCGGATGA
>OAVX01000398.1_pt1 | contig 27369 bp, 28 predicted proteins | sample 1476471 | NCBI WGS metagenome assembly OAVX01 (sample SAMEA2580114, study PRJEB22360) | human gut metagenome | biome: human gut; feature: human-associated habitat; material: faeces | place: Denmark | collected 2008/2010
AAGGGTGGAGCTGATTTTAAGTAAAATATGGGGCGGTTTTCAATTAGCATTTACAAGTTGGAGCGGCAGAACATCAACTCGTTCGACGCATGGGCGGCCATCTTTGCCAAGAAAAGCGTGGACTTCGAGTTTTCGGTAACGAACAACATCGTGCAGAAAGAGCGCTTCCGTTACTTTATCAAAGTGCCGGAGCTGGCGGCGTTCTACTCCGAGATTACCGACTACCGCACGGCGGAGGATGTGGGTGTGGATCGTCCCGACAAGAACGAGGTGCTGCACAACATACCGCCTACGCCGCAGCAGGAGGAATTCATCGGGAAGTTGATGGAGTTCGCCAAGTCGGGCGACGCTACGATACTCGGCAGGGAGAAACTATCGGAGACCGAGGAAAAAGCGAAAATGCTTATCGCAACGGACTATGCCCGCAAGATGGCGCTCGATATGCGTCTGATCGATTCTTCCTTGTACGAAGACCATCCCGACAACAAGGCGAGCCGTTGTGCGAAAATGATTGCGGAGTATTACCACAAATACGACGCGCAGAAAGGAACGCAGTTCGTTTTCTCGGACTTGGGGACATTCCAGCCGGGGCAGTGGAACGTGTACAGCGAGATCAAACGCAAGCTCGTGGAGGATTACGGCATCCCCTCCTCGGAGATACGCTTCATTCAGGAGTGCAAGAACGAAAAGGCACGCAAGGGCGTTATCGACGCGATGAACGAGGGAAAGGTGCGGGTGATATTCGGCTCGACCTCCATGCTCGGAACGGGCGTAAACGCGCAGAAACGGGCGGTGGCGGTGCATCATCTCGATACGCCGTGGCGACCGTCCGACCTCGCGCAGCGCGACGGGCGTGCCGTGCGCAAAGGCAACGAGATTGCCAAGATGTTCGCGGGAGACAAGGTGGACGTGATTATTTACGCGGTGGAGAAGTCGCTCGACAGCTACAAGTTCAACCTGCTGCACTGCAAGCAGACCTTTATCAGTCAGCTTAAAAGCGGCGCGATGGGTGCGCGTACCATCGACGAGGGGGCGATGGACGAGAAATCGGGCATGAATTTCTCGGAGTACATGGCTATTCTTTCAGGGAATACGGATTTGCTCGACAAAGCCCGTCTGGAGAAAAAGGTCGCGGCATTGGAGAGCGAGCGCAAGACGTTCCACAAGGCCAAGAGTGCCTCCTCGTGGAAATTGGAGGAGTACACCAAGACACTCGCTTTCAACAATGACTGCATCGCCAAGATGTCCGCCGATTTCGAGACGTTCCTCGCGCGGGCGAAGACCGACAAGGAGGGCAACAAGCTCAATGCCGTGCGGCTCGACGGGCTGGAGGCTACCGACCACAAGAGCGTCGGGACACGCTTGCAGGAGATAGCCAAGAACGCCACGACGGGCGGCGAGTATGTGCGTATCGGCGAACTGTACGGTTTCCCGGTGCTCGTGAAAACCGAACCACTACTAAAAGACGGCAAGGAGAGCAAGCTAAACCGTTTCTTCGTGGAGGGAGCCTTCAAGTACACCTACAACAACGGGCAGGTGGCGATGGCCGACACCAAAGCGGCCTCGATGAACTTTCTGAACGCGCTGGAGCGCATACCCAAGCTCGTGGAGCAATACAAGGCGCAGAACGTAACCTACGAGCGGGATATTCCGATTTTGCAGGAAACGGTCGGCGGGGTATGGAAGAAAGAGGATGAACTGAAAGCGTTGAAAGCGGACGTCGCGGCGTTGGAGAGAAAGATACAACTTTCACTCACGCCTCCCACGCCGGAGACAGCACAAGAGAATGGAGAAACAATCTTATCTGACAAGTGCGAAGAAGCGACAGCGCGAATGCCGAACACGCAATTATCCGACAAAGGGGATGCGGAAGGCTTCATCCGTGAGCATGTACATATCGTAAGGCCGAAACCGACGGAAAATGTGGTTTCAGCCACAGGCTTCAAACTCTAAAATCAATGACGGCATTACCTTTGAATGCCGTCATTGATTTTTTTGTTGCTATAAATTCAAACCTGCTTTGAATGCTTTACCTACAATCTCTCCAAGTACACGATAAGAACGTGATACGGAATCGAACGAAATGGGCTGCAACTTTCCTAAATCCACTTTGCCTTGTGTATTCAATATGGATTCATCCGCTTGCACATTTACGACCTCTCCCACGACGTGCATTTCTCCCAACGCCTCCTGCATTTCTACAACTTTACATTCGAGAGTCAGAGGATATTCGTCGATAACGGGGGCATCGACAAATCCGCTACGGGTAACGTGTACACCCGCTTTTTCAATCTTGTTTTCCTTACGTCCGGATACAAGACCGAAATAATCGGAAAGCACCAATGTTTCCACATTGGCAATACTTAATGTGAACGCCTTTTTGTGTTTCAGATTCTCGGTTGTCTTATGCCCAAGTGCGAGATTCAACGCGACATGATGATAACCGCATTGCCCGCCCCATGCCGCGTTCATGGCATTGGGTGTACCTTGTTCATCGTAGGTTGCCACAATCAATACAGGCAACGGAACGACTACGGGAGTATTACCTAAATTCTTTTTCATATATTACCTCCAGTCCATAAACATTTGTGCGGTCTCCGCATCGTGATGATCGAAGAAAAGACTTTTCCCCGTGTCGAGCGTAGCAATGGAGGCCATGTCTTCGGCAGTCAGTTCAAAATCGAATATGTCGATATTTTGCTGCATCCGTTCGATGTGTGTCGATTTGGGAATAATGATTACGCCTCGTTGGATCAACCAACGCAGAGCGACTTGTGCCACGCTCTTACCGTACTTGTGTCCTATTCCGGCAAGTAGCGGATTCGTGAAAAAATTGTTCCGCCCTTCGGCAAACGGAGCCCATGACATGGTATGCGTACCGAACTCCTCCATGATTTTCTGCGCTTCAATCTGCTGGTCGAAGACATGTGTCTCGACTTGATTGACTGCCGGAACAATCTCCATATTGCTGGCAATGTCAATGAAGTGGTCGGGATAGAAATTGCTTACCCCTATAGCACGGAGTTTACCTTCCTTATATGCTTCCTCCAACGCCCGGTATGCACCGTAACGGTCGCAGAAGGGCTGGTGCAGAAGCATCAGGTCGATGTAATCCGTCTGCAACTTGCGCAGGCTCTCGTCTATGGAAACCTTCGCCTTTTCGTAGCCATAGTTGGAAATCCATACTTTCGAGACTAAAAAAATCTCTTTGCGGTTAATACCGCTTTTTTGCACGGCATTTCCTACACCCTCTTCGTTGTGATAGGCTTGCGCCGTGTCGATCATCCGATAGCCGACTTTCAGGGCATCACTTACGCAGCGTTCGCACTCGGCAGGCGAAACCTGATAGACGCCGTAGCCCATCTGGGGCATTTCGACGCCGTTGTTTAATGTTACTTTATTCATTGAAATATCCATTTTTTAATTTCTTCTGATTTAGCAGGCAGACGAAGCCCTTTTCTGATTTTCAAAGCAGGATAACCTTTCTTTAGCGTGGCATCGGCTTCCGACATAGGGCTTTCGTAAGATGTGCAGAAAGGAAATATCACCTTGCCTTTCAGTTGTTCACCGTAATTGTCAAGAAAAGTACGGATCACAGCCGGTTCCTCGTGCCACCAAATGGGAAAACCGACAAATACCGTATCAACCTTTGCGAAGTCAATGTCAGTCGGTTTAATGGCCGGTCGAAGCGACTGATTGAGGTGTTCCTGTGTGCAACGGGATTGCTCGTTTACCCAATTGACATCTTCTGACGAATAGGGCTGTTCTGGCAAAAGCCTTATCATTCTGGCTCCCGTCACTTCAGCAATCTGCTTGGCTGCAAGTTCGGTGTTGCCGGAATGTGTGAAATATACGATTACCGATTTCATGTTATTATCAGTTTTTGTTTGAGCTTGTACTGTACTGCTGCATGACATAGTTATAATTGTTGCCATTGCAATGATATATTTAAGTATGTGCATAACTTTACGATTATATATTACTTAATTACTCCAATCTCTTTGAGCCATGATGAAATGTTCTGTTCATTGATTCTTCCGCTTGTCAATCCTTCGCCTGTCAAGTGGTCGGCATCGGGAGTGAGTTCTACGATACGTGCCAGCGTTTCGTCACGGTAGGTTGAAGCGTAGGTACAGAACGGAACGACGGTCTTTCCGTCGAAATCATAGCTTTCAGCAAAGGTACAAATAATCATCGGAGTCGTCCACCACCATACGGGACAACCGATGAACACGGTATCATATTTCTCCCAGTTCTCCACTTCATCGGCGATGGCGGGACGGGCATTGTTATTCTTTTCTTCCTGCGCCACCTCCGTGCATTCGGTGTAGTCGGTAGGATAAGGAACTACCGGCTCAATACGGAAGATGTCTGCTCCTGTCTGACGGACGATTTCCTGTGCCATACGTTGGGTTGTGCCGCCCCAACTGAAATAGGCAACCAAAATCTTGCTGTCGCCGCTCGGAGTATCGGGGTCATCGCCCGGTTCTTCAGGATTTTCCGGATCGTCGGGATTCTCGGGAGTGTCGTCCTCTCCATCGTCGGGCGTTTCGGGAGTCTCGATTCCCGGTGTTTCTGGTTCATAGTCTTCATCGGGTGAGCAAGCACCGAATGTCACGACAGCCGCAGCCATCATCAGATAAATCAAATACTTTTTCATACTTACATTATTTAATTGTTGATTGTTTACGTGTTAAACCGGATGCAAAGTTAGATACGTCCATTCATTCCGGTGGAACAAAAAATACGGCTCGAATTACCATTTTTCCGGAAAATGATTTTGAACCTTAATCGCTTCGGTATCGGATGGATGCAAAAACCGAAATAAGTGTAGTTTCAACCGAATTTCTTGTAAAGCCTTGCTGAAAAGTTCCCTCTAATTTTGCAAGGTCGAAGAACAAATGAAACTTTTAAGAAATATGAAAAAGAAAATTATCGTATTGTTTTTGGGGTTGCTCTCGTTTATGAGCACCCCGTCTTTCGGGCAAAATACCCGTGTAACTGTCGCCAATGTGCCTATGGTACAATTGAATAATGGAATCTTTATGCCACGCTTCGGACTCGGTACTTTCATGGCATCCGTGGAAGACTGCAAACAAGCCTGTCTCGTGGCATTTAAGAACGGGTATCGGCATATTGATACGGCTCATGCTTATATGAACGAGCGTGGTGTCGGGGAAGCCGTTAAAGAATGCGGTGTCCCTCGTGAAGAGATATGGATTACGAGCAAACTTTGGCCAACCGAATACGGTGAAGGCAAGACATTGGAGGCCATAGATAAAATGTTGTCCCGTTTACAGCTCGATTACATAGACTTGCTATACGTGCATCAGCCTGTCGGAGATTTTGTAGGTGCATGGAAGGATATGGAAAAAGCCGTAGAAGCAGGTAAAGTGCGCGCGCTCGGAATCAGCAATTTTGATGCGAGTGACGAGGTGTTCCGTACCATTATGGACAATGCCCGAATAAAACCCGCTGTACTCCAAATCGAATGTCATCCCTATGCACAACGGTTGGAAATGAGGGAAAAAGTAAAACCGTATGGTATTTTGGTCGAATGCTGGTTCCCTTTGGGCGGCGCAATGTCGAATGGGGCTTTGCTGAAAGATCCGGCCATTCTTGAAATAGCCGAGGCTCATGGCAAGAGTGCGGCGCAAATTATTCTGCGCTGGCATATACAGGAAGGTTTTTCGGTAATTCCGGGAGCTACGAATCCTGCTTATATCAAAGAGAATATCGGTATTTTCGATTTCAAATTGAGTGATGCGGAGATGGCACAGATGCGCTCGCTCAACAAGGAAAAGCGTTTTTTCAATATGCCGCTCGGAGAAAAGGCTGATGTGTATCTTAAGATGCAACTACCGGATTGACGAATTATGAATCATAAATTATAAACTATAAACACAATGGAATACAGAATATTGGGATTAAGTGGATTGCGAGTCTCCGCAGTGGGCTTGGGTTGCATGGGCATGAGCCATGCCTACGGTGCACCTGCTGATAAACGGGAAATGACGGAACTTCTCGGTGATGCCGTGGATATGGGTTATACTTTCTTCGACACCGCAGAAATCTATGGTACTGCCGACCGTCCGCATGATAACGAGGAACTGTTGGGAATAGCCCTGCGTCCCTACCGTGACCATATCGTTATCGCCACAAAATTCGGCTTGACTTTCGACACACCCGAAGCGGCAGCCCCTCACGCTCTGATACCCGATGCACGCCCCGAAACCATCCGCCATTCGGTGGAAGAATCGCTCCGCCGTCTGCGAACCGACCGTATCGACCTTTATTATCAGCACCGTATCGATCCGAATATCGAACCGGAAGCAGTAGCGGAGGTTATGGCAGATCTTATCCGTGAGGGTAAAATCCTGCATTGGGGTATCTCGGAAACAACGGAAGAATACCTGCGCCGTGCCCACCGTGTCTGCCCGGTAACGGCCATACAAAACCGATTCTCGATGATGGCACGCTGGCACGAGCCGCTACTGCCCGTTGTCGAAGAACTCGGCATCGGTTTCGTGGCACATTCGCCGCTTGCCAACGGTCTGCTGACCAACCGTTATACAGCCGATACGTCTTTTGACCCTGAGACCGACTACCGTGCGTCGATGCCGCAGTACCGTCCGGAGAGTTTCGAAAAGAACCGCGCACTTTTTTCCCTCCTTGAACAACTGGCGGACGAATACCGTGCTACCGCCTCGCAAATCTCACTGGCGTGGATGATGAACAAGCGTCCGGCCATCGTTCCCATTCCCGGAACACGCCACTTGTACCGGCTGAAAGAGAACATAGGTGCGGCGGACATTCACCTGACTGACGAGGAGGTAAAGGCGATTGATACGGCTCTCGATGCAATGGAGATGAGCGAGGTATTCGGAGGTTCACCTATAAAGAAGTAGCGTATGAAACCGAAAATAATATGCCACATCATGAGTTCCGTCGATGGACGACTGATCGACGGACGCTGGACTGCTTCCTACGAAGCGGAACACGGCGATCTCTTGAAAGTCTATGCCGCCATCGGTCATGAACTGAATACGGATGCGTGGATGTTCGGGAAAAATACCATCCGTGCGATATTTCCCTATAAATGGAGCATTGACGGACATACCATACCGTCGGATTATCCTGCCGTATTCATCGGCGAACGCTATTCGGAACGTATGTTTATCGTTGCCGACCCGGAAGGCGACATCCATTTTACTTCTCCAACTTTGAGAGGGGACAATATACTCGTCATCGTGGGACAGAATGTAACAGAGGAGTACCTTGCCCATCTGCGTGAAATATACATTTCATATATTATCGTCAGCGATGCGACCAATCTTAGGGAAGGACTTGAGGCTGTCGGTCGTGAGTTCGGCATTCGTTGCGTATCAGTACAGGGTGGCGGCATCCTCAATGGTGCACTGCTTGCCGAAGGGTTGATAGACGAATTGAGTCTGGTTGTCTATCCCGGTATCGACGGGCTTTCGGGTGTTCCCTCCATCTTCGAGTATATGGGTGGTGCAACTGAATATCCAGCCCAAGGACAACGCCTCCAGCTGCTTTCCGCTTCGCAGCGGGAATACGGTGTGATGTGGATGCGATATGAATTTCATAAGGATTGACACAATGAAAAAGATAATGTTACAAACCATACTGCTTTGCTGTCTGTGTTTGGCTTCCTGCTCGGACAGTGAAGAAAACCGACCGGTCTTACCGCCGGATCAGGAGCAGGAAGAGCCGGAAACTCCCGACCGACCACATGACTATACGGGACTGATGAACAAGACCAATTCCGTTCCTGTCAATTACGAACAGGAGGCGGAACAACGGGGAGAAGTGGTGCGCATTGATTACGACACACACGATTATGCCGAAGGCACGGGTACTGTGCGCACAAATACGGCTTATGTCTATTTGCCCTACGGCTACGAAGAACATACCGACCGACGCTACAACGTGCTTTATTTTGTACACGGGCATTACGGCACGGCAGCTTCGTTTTTCCAAGATGAGAACGGCTTGCTGCGCAAGTTGCTCGACCACATGACGGAAAACGGAGATATGGCTCCCACAATAGTGGTGTCGCCCAGTTACAACTACGGTAATCCGACACCGAGCTATGTCGATGCAGATCCGTATTGCGAAGCTCTGCCACAAGAACTTGTAAACGACCTTATCCCCATAGTGGAAAGCCGTTACCGCACATACGCCGAAAGTACGGACGCCGCAGGTTTAGAATCCTCGCGCGAGCATCGTGCCATAGGCGGCTTCTCGATGGGGGCTGTAACGACGTGGTACGCGTTAGAGCATACGCTGGACTATTTCAAATTCTTCATGCCCGTCAGTGCCGATTGCTGGTCGTTGGGAGAATTTGCCGGCATGAATCGTCCGGCAGAAACGGCAGAGTACCTTGCCGGCATCATTCGTCAATCCCCATACGCAGGTACGGGTTTTTATATCTGGGCGGCAAGCGGAACAGACGATTCGGCCTATCGTGAAACATTGGTACAGGTCGAGGCGATGGCACAGCTTACGGATGTATTTCCACTCTCCAACCTCACCTTTCACGAAAAAGACGGCGCACGCCATGAGTTCCGGCCTACGGCAGAATACCTCTATAACGCACTGCCGTTCTTTTTCCCGAACGGACAGAATACTTACAAGCATCTGACTACTGCCAACACTGTAAAAGACGTGATGGAGCATGAAGCGTTCGTCGGATTCGGACAATTCATTCTGCCTGCCGAACGCAGGTATGACGACGATATGCCGCTTGCGGACGTGGCAAGCCTGCTACCATATCACAACTATGTGACGGGAGAGCGTACAGTGGAAACCATCAACACGATGATCGACTATGTTCAGGATGGAAACCGCCTCTTTTATAACATTTATTCCGATGAAGACAAACGGGCGGATGCACACAAGAACAATACGGGATTGTTTTTCTTTCGTGGCGAGCCGGACAAACCGTTCGCCATCGTTTGTCCCGGCGGTGGTTTTTCCTATGTCGGTGCTATCCACGAGGGATTTCCGCTTGCCATTGCATTGAGCGAAATGGGCTATAATGCCTTTTCCATCCAGTACCGGACGGGCGGTGCGCAAGTAGCGTGCGAAGACCTTGCACAAGCTATTGACTTCATCATGCGCCATGCGGAAGAATTGCAGGTATCGACAGATGACTACTCCTTGTGGGGCGGCTCTGCCGGAGCAAGAATGGCAGCCTATCTCGGTTCTTACTCCACACAAGGATTCATCAACGCAACGCACGAGCGTCCGGCAACTGTCATCATGGGATATACAGGACATTCAGAATATACTCCGGACGATCCGCCTACATACGTGATTATCGGAGAGGATGATGCAATCGCCAGTCCTGCAACCATGCGCCGACGGGTGGAGAGTCTTCAGGCATTGGGTATAGATGCAGAGTTTCATCTGCTACCTGATTTGCGTCACGGATTCGGATTGGGCAGGGGCACGACTGCCGAAGGCTGGCACGAGGATGCCGTCCGTTTCTGGGAGAAATACATTTCCCGAAAAAATGGTACTTCTTACCGTAAATAATATAATAACAGAACCTTGTCTTCACCGTATTTTTGCAATAAAATATTAAGGAACAATGAAAAAGACAATTACGACCGTATTGTGTGCGACAATGGCTGTATGCAATACATTAAATGCACAGGAGAATATGGAAATGAAAGAGAAAACGCCGTTCGCTTATGTGGACGCTAAAACAATCAAAAGTCACAATGACAATCCGTTCGGATTGGTATATGCTGACGCTATCACGGAAAACAAAGAGGGAGGAGTAAACATTCATCCCATTGCTTACGACTTGAACGGACTTACGATTGCCGCCAATGTCTATACTCCAGCAGGGTATGATGCCGCGAAAAGCTATCCGGCTCTTGTTGTCGCCCACCCGAACGGAGGGGTGAAGGAGCAGGTTGCCGGGCTGTATAGCCAGCATATGGCCGAGGCAGGCTACATCTGCCTCGCTTTCGATGCAGCCTATCAAGGAGCCAGCGAGGGAGAGCCGCGCAACACGGACAAACCCGCTTATCGTGTAGAGGACATCTGCCGTGCCGCTGATATTCTGTCGCAATATCCAGGTGTTGATCCTGCACGCGTCGGTATTCTCGGCATCTGTGGTGGAGGCGGTTATACGCTGAAGGCTGCACAGACAGATAAACGCTTCAAGGCAGTGGCTACATTGAGTATGTTCAACACGGGACTCGTGCGCCGAAACGGTTTCCTCGATTCGCAAATCAACGAAGTGCAGGAACGTCTTGCCGATGCTTGTGCAGCCCGTCAGAGTGAAGCCGAGGGCGGAGAACCGGTATATGTCGGCGATATGAGCGGGATGACACCGGAGCAGGCAGCAAAACTTCCGTTCGATCTTTATCGTGACGGATATGAGTATTACCTCCAGAGCCATGCACACCCCAATTCAACATTCAAGTACACCAAAAGTAGTCTGATAGATCTTATGGCGTTCGATGCGAGCGAGGGAATGTATCTTATCAATCAACCGTTGCTGATGATTGCAGGAAGCATTGCCGATACGTTCTACATGACCGAACAGTGTTACAGCAAAGCGACAGGAACGCAAAACAAGGAGCTGTTCCTTATTCCCGGTGCAACACACATCAAGACCTACTATGTGCCAGAGTATGTTCATCAGGCGGTGAATAAACTGACGGCATTTTTCGGAAGCAACCTCTAATTTATTATGCAATGAAAAGAACATTTATCTATATGGTCGTAAGCCTCCTTATGGGGGCTTTGGCCGCTTGTGGAAACAAGCAAGCCGATGAAAATTCAGAGCAATACCATATTAATTTTTCGGAAGCATCACCTATACAAAAGGAACACAAAAGCGTGTTGATTATCTCCGGCAGTCCACGTAAAGGTGGCAATACAGATTTATTGTGCGATGCCTTCGCCCGTGGTGCTGAAGAAGTTGGCGGACGGGTAGAGAAAATCTTTCTTGCCGACTACCGCATCGACTACTTTTCTGAAGCAGACGAGCAACGTGTGGGTAATCGAGCCAATGAAGCGGAAGACGATGTACCGATGCTGGTCGATAAAATGGTTCAGGCCGATGTAATCGTACTCGCAAGTCCGGTCTATTACATGAATATCACGGGACAACTCAAAACCTTTATTGATCGCACTTTCGGACGTTATCGTGAAATGAAAGACAAGGAGTTTTTCTATCTTACTGCCTGTGCCGATCCCGAAGAAAGCACGGCAGATTGGGCGATTAACGGTTTTCGTGGCTTTGTAATGTGCCTACCTAACCCTACGGAACGCGGCATGGTAAAAGCCATAGGAATGGGACGTAAAGGGGCGGTCAAGGGCAGTCAATATGAAGTTGAAGCCTATAACCTTGGTAGAGGTATCTGATTATGAAACGAAATATAATTTTCTATGCGGTTCTATCTTTATCGACAGTTACAACAATAATTGGGTGTGATGAAGCATCGGACAATCCTATGCCCGATGATACCATCCGTGTTGAAACAGCCGAAGTTACAGCAATAACTTCAAACAATGTCATTTCAGGTGGTCGTGTTCTCGATGGAATACAAGCAATCAAGGAGTTCGGTATCTGTTGGGCTGCAACTGATAATCCAACAATTTCAGATAGTCATAATGTTGGTGCAGGAGATGCAACTTCGTTTGCCTGCTACGCTACGGGACTTTCGGCAAATACGACCTACTATATCCGGGCGTATGCCACGATTTCCGGCGGAACGGTTTACGGTCAGTCCCGCCAATTTACGACGCTTGCCGATTCGGATGACGATACGCCTTCTGTCGGTGGAGACGATGAACAAAATCCGTTGGCTTCGACCATTTACCTGTGGCCGGAGGACAATATGGCGAAAGTTACGAACTATACGGACAGTCAAGGCTCTTATCAAGACCCGCCATCATTCCGCCCTTATATGAATTATTTTCCGGTTGCGGAAGGCATTACGGTAAAGGGTGCTGTCCTCGTATGCGCAGGCGGTGCGTTTCAGTTCCGCAGCGACCAGATGGAGGGGACTCCGGTCGCCCAATGGTTTGCCCGTCACGGTTATCAGGCTTTCGTGGTGAATTATCGTGTACGTCCCTATACTATGGAGGAAGGTAGTCTTGATTTGGCTCGCGCCGTCCGTTTTGTCCGCCAGCATGCTACTAACTATGGGATAAATCCGAATAATATCGCTACCGTAGGATTTTCTGCCGGAGGTATCCTTTGCGGTGATGAAGCTCTCAATTTCGATGAACTGGTAAACGGTACGGCACTCACTTCCGACTATCGTCCCGATGCGCTCGACGAGATTTCTGCCAATGTCTGCACCATCGGAATGATTTACGCCTTCTACGGTCGTCTGAGCGTGGCATCAACCGATGTGGAAAAATTCAAGGCGGCCAAAATCCCGCCCACATTCTTTGCATACGGAACACGAGACCCGTTCTACCGTCAGTTCCGAACATGTGCCGATGCCGTGCGTGAGGCAGGCGTTGAAATCGAGCAACACGAATACGAAGGGATGCCGCACGGATTCGGATACACCCACGAAGAATGGATGATTAGCTTCGACCGCTGGATGACCGAAATAATGTCCAACGATTAAATAACAAAAGATATGAAAATAAAACTTATAGCCTTACTTGCCGTCCTGCTATTCAGTGCGGGTGCAAATTCACAAAACGCTCCGGTCAATGAACAACCGGCAAAGAAAATTCTTATTGCCTACTTCAGTTGGGGAGGCAATACACAACATGTAGCGGAACATATAGCCGCACTCACGGGTGGTACGCTTTTCCGCATCGAACCGGAGAAGCCTTATCCCACCGAGTACACACCTTGCACCGAGGTTGCAAAGGCTGAAAAAGAAGCCGATGCCCGCCCCGCCATCAAAAAGAAAGTCGAAGACTGGGAGCAATATGATACGATATTCATTGGATGCCCTGTATGGTGGTGGACGGCTCCGATGATTATTAACACCTTTACGGAGGGCTATGACTTCAAAGGTAAAACGGTAATACCGTTCTGTACTTACGCTTCGACTTATAGGGACGAAACCTTGGCAAGGATTGTAGAGCTGACACCGGCTGCCGGACATCTGAAAGGATTCGGTGCAGTAAGCAAGAACACGAAAGGTATCGAAGAATGGTTGAAAGAAATAAAGATGTTGAAATAATTAAAGACAGCAGAGTATGAAAAAGATATTTTATGCAATGGCCTTATTGTCTGTTACAGCCTGCTTTGCAGTGGCCTGTTCGGATGATGAGCCGAATAATGATGGCGGCAATACGGACATTGAGGAGGTTGTGCCGGGAACGAATCATAAGATTTTTGTCGCCTATTTTTCCGAGCCGCTTCCGGACGGGGTTGATGTCGTAACCTCGGCAAGCCGTGTCATTGTGGACGGTGATCTCTACGGTAGCGTTCAGTATGTGGCTACCGTAATTCGAGAGACTACGGGTGGTGATATGGTACGCATACAGACGGCACAGCCTTATCCCGACAACTTCGATGATTTGGCGGATCAGGCGGATAATGAACGCCAAAATGACATTCATCCTGCACTTGCTACGGAGATAGACGATTTCGATGATTATGATGTGGTCTTCGTGGGATATCCGATCTGGTGGTATCAGATGCCGATGGCAATGTACTCTTTCTTCGACAAATTCGACTGCAACGGGAAAACGGTCATTCCTTTCTCCACGCATGGCGGAAGCGGATGGTCGGGAACTTTGGAGGACATCAGAGGATTAGTACCGAATGCCACGATGGTTGACGGTTACAGTATTTCACGCAACAATACGGCGACTTCAAGAAGCGGTATATTGAACTGGTTGCGGGAAATCGGCATGACAGAATAATAATGTATAATACTAAATATATGAAACATAGACTATTGTTCTTATCCTGCCTGTCGGTGATATTGGTTGCATTGGCTGCCTGTTCGAAAGATGATGGCTCCGATACTCCATTATATCAATATGATTCAATCGAGTACGACGCAAATCGCAAAATCCTTATTACCTATTTCAGTTGGGGCGGCAATACGCAACATTTGGCAGAGGAGATTGCGAATATGACCGACGGCACGCTGTTCCGTATCGAAACCGTCAATCCCTATCCTACGGATTACAACGAGTGTACGGAGGTAGCCCGTGAGGAACTGGATAACGGTGTTCGTCCTGAATTGAGCAGTACGGTGGATAATCTTAACGACTACGATGTGGTATTTGTGGGTTGCCCCGTCTGGTGGCATACCGCCCCGATGGCCGTGTGGTCGTTTCTCGAAAGTTCGGAATATGATTTTTCGGACAAGATTATCGTCCCGTTCTGTACTTACGCATCGACTTATAGGGAGGAGACACTTGCCAAAATCGTGGAACTTACCCCCGGTTCCAGACATTTGCAGGGATTCGGAACGACCGGAAAAAATACAGGCGGAGTGGAGAGTTGGTTGCGAACGATTCATATCATACGATAACCCGTTGGCAACACTGTTAAAAACGGTAAAACTTGCAATCGTACCGACAACGACTGCAAGTTTATTTCGTATTTATGATTATTTTTGTATTCAAGGAATTAAAGATATATGGCATGGAATATCAGAAAGATATAATCGTTGCCGACAGGCTCGGCATTGTGAGTACAGATTCCGAAGAGGAATATCTGGCTCATTTACTTTGTTTGAAAGGAACGTGCCGTTACCGTTTCAACGAACGGGACTTTGAATTGCATCCCGGAGACTTATCCATCATCCGTAAGCGGAAAATGTTGGAGAAGATAGAGCCTACGGACGATTTTCAATGCAAAATAATTTATGCGAAGCCCGGTTTCATAGAGTTATGCACACCGCAAAGTAACTACGGTATGAAAGGCTCTTTAGCACTTTTTCTCAATCCTATCATGCACCTGACGCCCGAACAACAAATTATATGTCGCCGCGATTTCGACTTGCTGGAGCTCCGTATTCAAGACACGGGGCATCGCTTTTACCGTGAGGTGCTGATAAATGCCATGCAAACAGCCATTCTTGATTTTTTTGATTTCCATGCACGTATTTATGGTGAAAATGACATCTCAACACAGAACGCCTCTATCATGAACCGTTTTCTGAAAATGTTGGAGAAGGGTGCATACCGAGAACATCGGGAAGTAACCTATTATGCCGATTGCTTGTGTGTTACATCGAAATATTTGTCGGAGGTTTCTAAGAAAGTAAGCGGATATGCCGCTAACTACTGGATCAACCGTTATACGATACTCGACATTACCCGCTTGCTCCGCGATAAGTCCTTGACTTTCGTCCAGATTTCCGATATGTTCGGCTTTTCATCTCCGGCCTATTTCAGCCGCTACGTGCAACAGAATTTAGGTGTCAAACCATCGGATTATAGAGAATAGCTATTTTTCAACTCTTGCATAATCGGTAAAAATCGCAGTTTTTACCGATTTTTTTGTATCACCACTTTTCTGCATCTCCTCTACCTTTGCAGGTATAACGATTAAAAATTAGAGCGATATGAAATTATTGATCATTTCAGGATTATTGCTTCTGACAATGATAGGAGCAAGGGCGCAAGAGCCTCGACACACAGCCGAAAATCAAACCGTTGTCAATCTTACAACTGGCAAAGCTCAAGGTGAAAAACAGGAGGGAATATATGTTTATAAGGGTATTCCTTATGCACACGCTACCCGATTCATGCCTCCCGAAGCTCCCGAATCGTGGGACGGCATACGAACCTTCACAGATTATGGGCACGTCTGTCCGCAAGCTCCCATGCCAATCGAGAATGATTTTATCTCGAACCAGCGAATCGCTGTCGAGGGAGAGGATTGCCAGAATTTGAATATATGGACTCCGGGAATAAATGACGGCAAAAAACGCCCTGTAATGGTTTGGTTGCACGGCGGAGGGTTTCAGACCGGTTCGGCATTGAACAACGGGTATATGATGGAACAAATTTGAGCAGAAAAGGCGATGTGGTGGTTGTTTCCATCAATCACAGACTGAACGTACTCGGTTTTTTGGATTTATCCGCCTATGGAGAAGAGTACAAATACTCCGGTAATGTGGGCACTATGGATATGGTCGCTGCCTTAAAATGGATTCAGTCCAACATTGAGGTCTTCGGTGGAGATCCCGACAATGTCACCTTGTTCGGGCAATCGGGAGGCGGTGCTAAGATTATCGTCTTAATGACAACTCCGGCTGCCAAAGGGTTATTTCACAAGGGAATTATCCAAAGCGGTGCGGTCGAAGCCTGCGGAATGACCAATGTTACAACGAAAATTGGAAGACGTGTTGCAGAATTGACCTTAAATAATCTGGGCATAAGGAAAAATGGAATCAAGAAACTACAGACCGTACCATATAAGGAATTGGAAACCGCAAGTAACAAAGCGATGACACAAGCAGCAAAGGAGTACGGTAGCATAGATAGTTGGGGAAATCCCGGATTGCTATGGACACCGATTGTGGATGGGGACTATCTACCGTTTCAACCCGTAGCGGATTCCATTTCATCACAGTCAAAGGATATTCCGATAATGATTGGGACAGCCATGACGGAATGGACTACAATGGGAATGTTAGGACAGGCAAGTAAATACAAAAATGACAACAAGAATACATGGTCGCAGGAAGAGGTAAATCGAAAGTTGAAGGAGCAGTTCGGCAATCAGGCAGAGGTTGTCGTGGACGCTTTCAAACAGGCGTATCCGGAGCGTCCGGTTGCAGATGTGCTCTATGTCGAAACAATGTTGCGTGCCCCGGCTCTTAAAACCGCACGTTTGAAAGCCGACCAGCACGGCGCACCCGTCTATAATTATATGTTCGCATGGGATACGCCGCTCGAAGGAGGCTTTGCCATGTCCTATCATTGTTCCGAGCTGCCGTTTGTATTTAACAATGTGTCCATGTCTAAGGCTTCTGCTGTTGGTGGAGAGCAGGCCGAAATCCTTGCAGACCGCATGAGCCGTGCATGGATAAACTTCGCAAGATACGGCAATCCGAATCATCGGGATATTCCCGATTGGCCGGTCTTCACACGCGAAAACGGTTATACGATGATTTTCGGAAACGAATGTCTGGTAAAGAAAGACTATGACTATAAGCTAATGCAGCTTTTTGTTCCTGATTATGTCTTTTAGAATCTCACTTTGCAAAGAGATTATAAGGAAAAATCGGTAAAAATTGCAGTTTTTACCGATTTTTTTGTATCACCACTTTTTTACATCTCCTCTACCTTTGCATATGTAACAATTAAAAATCAGAGCGATATGAAATCATTGATCATTACGGTATTGATGTTCCTGACCTTGTCTGTCGGAACGAAAGCACAAGAGAATCAGAAAGTATTCACTGCCGAAGAGCAGGCGATAGTCGAATTATCCAACAACAAGTGGAATTGGATGTCGGAGAAGAACGTGGAGAAATTGGCAGAATTATTTCACGAGAACTCGCAGTTCGTTCATATGGGTGGCTATTGGGGAAAGCAGGAGGAACTGAATACCATCCGCACAGGCGGCATTTGGTATAAGAAAGCTGAAATACATGATGTGCAGGTGAAGTTTGCGGCAGGAACAGCAACGGTTTATAGCCGAATTCATTTGAACTCGGTAGTCGGAGGCAATGCTGTACGTTTTCCTTTTATCGTTACGGAAGTCTATGTAATGGAAAACGGCAAATGGCAGCTTTCCACGCTTGCCTTTACAAAAACTTTAGGTGAATAATCAAATAAGACGCAAATATGAAAATCAAGAATTTATTTTTTACAGCTATGTTGTCTATATCATACTTTGTGACTTATGCACAAAGCGCTGATAACTTCCGTCAGCCTTATCCGCTTGGTGAAAAGCTGTCACCGAATCCGAACTTCACGGGTGAAGTATGGCTCGCTCCTTTGAGTGAACGGAAAGAGTTGAATGTTCCGATGGCAAATGTAACTTTCGAGCCGGGATGCCGCAACAGTTGGCACTCGCATAAAGCCGGTCAGTTATTGATTGCCACCGCAGGTATCGGTTACTATCAGGAAAAAGGACAGCCCGCCCGACGGTTGTTTCCGGGCGACATCGTGGAGATAGCCCCTGACGTGGTGCATTGGCACGGGGCAGCACCGGACAGTTGGTTTGCGCATATCGCCATTACTACCAACCCGCAGATAAATGCAGCCGTATGGCTCGATCCCGTCAGCGACAACCAATATCAGGAAGCTACGGCTGAAGCGGAAAACCGTTATGCGAAGGCAAACAGTATATTGACCGCACGTGAACAAACCATTGTAGCGGTGGCATCCTATACTGGAAAGGGAGATTTGGAACACCTGAAACCGGCTCTCGCGGAAGCGTTGGAGGCAGGTATGACTATCAATGAAATAAACGAGGTATTGATTCACGCTTACGCTTATTGCGGATTTCCACGCAGCTTGCGGGCAATCCAAACCTTTATGCAGGTTGTGGACGAGCGGAAAGCGAACGGGATGAACGATGTTGTCGGCCGGGAGGTTACTGAAATGAATAACAATAGAACCCGCTACGAACGTGGACGAGATATACTTGCCGAAATATCGGGTACTTCCGTCGATGCCCCCAAAGCAGGTTATGCAATATTTGCACCTGCTATCGAACGCTTCTTGAAAGAACATCTTTTTGCTGACCTTTTCGAGCGGGATCTGCTGACCTATCGGGAACGCGAGCTTGCAACAGTATCCATTCTTGCCGGTGTAGGCGGCGTTGAGCCGATGTTCAGGAGCCACGCAGCGATATGCCTGTATCTCGGCGTTACGGCCGAACATCTTTCGGCATTACTGAATATCGTGGAAATGAATCTCGGTAAAACCTATTCGGAACCGCTTCGTGGAGTGTTGAACCAAATAACAGAAAAACAATGAAAAAAATGATTTTATCAGTACTGTTGCTGACGAGTGCGGTAACAGTCGGAGCACAGAATATAACGATTGCCAAACAAGGACATTTTTCGGTAGGGGGACAAACTATCCAGCGACCGGGAGCATACGATAACAGTAAGTTCGTCGGATGGGCGGAGCAGGAAGAAACCGGGCAAAGCTATCGAGCCGACCATGCCTTTGTGGATTTTCAGATTCCTGCCGACAGTAAAAAACTACCGTTAGTCTATGTTCACGGTTACGGAGGTTCGGGTGTATGTTGGCAAATGACACCCGACGGCAGAGAAGGTTTCGCCACATTGATGTTACGTCGTGGCTGGAGCAGTTACGTGGTCGATCTTCCCGGTCGTGGACGGGCAGGACGGACATCGGCAACAACGGCAGCCAAGCCTGTGGCCGACGAAATGTTCTGGTTCGACATCTGGCGTATCGGCGTATGGCCGAATTACAACGAGGGCGTGCAGTTCCCGAAAGATTCGGTTTCTCTTTCGCAGTTTTTTCGCGAAATGACACCCGATTTGAGCAACCATCAATTAGATGTTCCCGCACTCGGAGCATTGGCCGAACGCATCGGCGACCATATTCTCGTAACCCACTCTGCCGGAGGGTTCCCCGGTTGGATGTCTGCGATACAAAATTCAGAGGTCAAAGGTATTGTGTCCTATGAACCGGGTGGATTTGTGTTTCCTGAAAGCGAAGTTCCTGAACGTATCGACGGCTTAACCGGCGGTGTAGCCGGGACAGCCGTTCCGATGGAACAATTCAAACGGCTCACGGAAATTCCGATTATTCTTTATTTCGGAGATTACATTCCCGAAACACCCTCCAAAAATCTCGGTGATGAGAATTGGCGCGTCCGCCTTCAGATGGCTCGAAAGTTCGTCGAAGCTATCAACCGGCACGGAGGAAATGCCACATTAGTAGAACTACCTAAAATCGGCATCTATGGGAATACACACTTCTTGATGCAGGATTTGAATAATGCAGAGTTGGCCAATTTACTTGATAATTGGCTGAAACAAATGAATTGAAATAACATTATAAAATTTCTTGTTTGGAGAAATTAAAATGAAATTATTACTGCAACATCGAATACTTATAGGATACATCATATTGATAGCAGTCATCGGCAGTATGGCTGCTATCATGTTCTACGAGCGTAACCGAGTACAAAATATCGAATCGGAAATAACCGAAATCCGGGAGGCCAACCGTACCATAAACGCCGCCCATCGGCATATTACCGTCCTTGCTACGTTGGGAGAAGCTGCGATAACATGGGACGAAGAAGATTATCAAAAGTATCAGGTGCGGCGGTTGCGCATAGACAGCCTTTTGCAGATTTTGCAGCGAGACTATGAAGAGTTTGTTCCGATCAGACAAATAGATACGCTCCGTCTTCTGCTGGCCAATAAGGAAAAGCACCTGCACCAAGCCATGCAGGTGTTTCAACAACACGACAGTCTCTTGTCGGAACACCTGCCCGTCCTTGCCCGACAAACAAGAAGTTTCCGCACCGTAACCCGAAAAAAGAGAGGTCTTGCAGGACTTTTCGGAGGTAAGGAGACCATACAAGTTCCAACTACTCCAAACTCGATTCACTCCCTGAACAAGCAGTTGATTTCGATGGAGGAAGCACGGCAGCAGACAATCGACGCTTATACGGACAGCCTGCGTGTTCAAAACCGGGAGTTGAACCGCAAGCTGTATGTGTTGATTCAAGACATGGACGAGCAAACGCAAGCCACATTTCAAGGCAAGGAGTTGTATCTCCAACAATCCTACGACCGCTCGACCATGATTATTACCGGACTGATCGTAAGTGCTATCATTCTTCTGGTCGTGTCGTATTGGATTATCCAACGGGATATTCTGGAGAAAGCGCGTACCAAACGGGAATTGGAGGAACTAATCGAGAAGTTACGCCAGAGCGTGAAAAAGAACAAGGAACTGCTCACGGCTCGCCGCCAAACCATGCAGACCATCATCCATGAATTACGTTCTCCTCTGTCCGCCATCAGCGGCAATACGGAGTTGATTATCGCCGATACCGACGAGGCGGAACGCACCCGACATATTCAATCCGTCCGGCAATCCGTCCGTCGTATGACCATCATGCTCGCCGACCTGCTGAATTTCTTTCGGCTGGATAACGGTAAGGAGCAGGTATGCCCCAAGCCGTTTCAGTTACAATGTATCGCCAACGCGCTGAAACACGAGTTCACGCCGAGAACGGAGAAGAAACACCTTGCATTTCACATCGAGGCTTGCGAAACCGATGTAGTGGTCGGCGACAAGAACATGATCCTCCGAATCGGGAGCAATCTGCTGTCCAATGCCGTGAAATTTACGGATAAGGGTTGTGTTTCATTGAAAACGAGTTATTCGGACGGAGTGTTCACACTCGAAGTCTCGGACACGGGGTTCGGAATTGCAGAGGCGCAGCAGAAAAAGATTTTCCATCCTTTTGAACGCCTGACCAATGCCGCCACACAAGACGGCTTCGGGCTTGGGTTGCCTATCGTGTGCGACCTCGCAAAGTTGATGGGAGGCAAAGTTTCGTTGGAGAGCGTGGTAGGAATCGGCAGTCATTTCACGGTACGAATACCGCTCAAAAAGGCGGAGGATGAATTTATCGGGGAAACGTCCGTTTCTCCAATATCCCTCTACTTGCGCAACGCCTCCGTACTGGTATTGGATAACGACGCGGTACAATGCACGATGACACGGGATATGTTGGCCCGTTACGAAATCGGGTGCGACACCTGCCACAATGTAGGCGAGTTGCTAAACATGATGCGGGAGAGGAATTACGACCTGTTGATTACGGATTTGAAGATGCCGGATATGAACGGCTACGAGGTGTTGGAACTGTTGCGCTCGTCTGAAATCGGCAACTCGCGGAGTATTCCGATTGTCGTGGCAACGGCATTGGACAGCAGTTCGGAAGAGGAACTGCTCGCCAACGGATTTAGCGGCTGCCTGTTCAAACCGTTCTCCGCAACGGAACTGCTGGAAGCGGTCTCCCATTGCATTGAGAATGGAGAGCAAAAGCGGGCAATCACGCTGTCGCCGCTGCTCGCTTACGGGAATAACGAGGAGATCTTGGAGCGGTTGATAACCGAGACCGAGAAAGAGATGACGGAACTTCGCGCAGCCCACGAAAGAAGAGACATAGCCGAATTGGATAACCTGCTCCACCACTTGCGCAGTTCATGGATGCTGATCAATGCCGACGAGCCTTTGCGGGAGCTATACGAATTGATACATCGGCCGCAATACGATGATGCCTTGTTGAATGAAAAGGTGCAGGCCGTGTTGAATAACGGGGAGCGGATCATCCGTTTGGCACGAGAGACAAAGGAGGGACTATGGGCAGAGTAATTATCATCGACGACAATGTGGTCTATTGCGACCATGTGGGCAATCTTCTGGCAAAAGAGGGAATTGAAACGGAGAGGTTATACAGTCTGTCGGCAGCCAAGAAAGCCGTCTTGTCCGTTTCGGATGACGATATAATCCTCTCCGACTTGCGTTTTCCCGACGGGAACGGCATAGACCTTTTGAAATATATGCGTGAAAACGGTCGGCGTAACCCGTTCTTCATTATGACCGACTACGACGAAGTGCCGACCGCCGTCCGCTCCATGAAATCGGGAGCGGACGACTATATCAGCAAACGGACATTGGAAGAGGAGTTGCTGCCTACCATCCGCAGTTTGCTGAAACGAAAGAGCCGCAGCCTTGTGAAACGGGAGCATATACTCGACCGCGAGAGCGAGGCATTTCATACAATCGACCACCGCATCCGGCTGGTCGCTCCGACCTATATCAGCGTCCTTATATTGGGAGAGAACGGCACGGGCAAGGAGCATATCGCCGAGAAAATACACCGCCGGAGCGACCGAGCGGATAAACCGTTCGTCGCCGTCGATTGCGGTCTGTTGTCCTCGTCTTTGGCTGCCTCCATCCTTTTCGGGCATGAAAAAGGGGCGTTCACGGGTGCGACCGACAACAAGGCGGGCTATTTCGGAGAGGCCGACGGCGGTACACTGTTTCTCGACGAGATAGGCAATCTGCCGATAGAGGTACAACAGATGTTGCTTCGTGCCATACAAAGCAAGACCTACCGCTCTGTCGGAGGAAATAGGGACAAGGCGTCCGATGTGCGTATCATCGCCGCCACCAACGAGGATTTGAATAAGGCGGTCGAGGAAAGAAGGTTTCGCCGAGACCTCTATTATCGGATTCGGGAGTTCGTCATCGAACTCCCGCCGCTTCGGAAATGCAGGGAAGACATTCTGCCGTTGGCGGAGTTCTTCATCGGCGAGATGAACACGGAGCTGAAGAAGTCCGTAACGGGGTTCGATGCGGAGGCAAAGAAACTGTTAGCCCTTTATCATTGGCCGGGCAATGTCCGAGAGCTGCGGCAGGTCGTACAGACCGCCGTACTAATGACCGGAGAGGGGTTGATTCCGTCCGACGCATTGGGGATTGAGGCAACGGAGGCGGAAAGCGGAGTTTCGGACTTTGCGCTGGTCGATGAGGCGATGCAGAAAGACCGCATCATAAAGGCGTTGAAGCAGACGGACGGGAACAAACGGCAAGCGGCCAAGCTGCTCGGCATAAGCCCGCCGACGCTGTATAAGAAGATGGAACAATATAACATACAGTAGAAAAGAGATGAAACATGAAAGATATTCCGTAGAAAAAGAATATATTTGCAATACGATTGCGAAAGTGGCCTATCCACTTTTGCATGACATTTGAGAAAAAGCGGACAGAAAGCATAGGCTCTCTGTCCGACTATATATAGACATAAGACCGCAAGTCGTCCTAATGGGAATCTGGAAAATTAACATTAACAGGAACTATTGCGTGATTGCTTATGCTATGCCTTTGCATAGCGTGCATTCACCTATTCCTGTTAAGGGCATTCCAGAGCCTCCATTAGAGATAGCGTGGATTGCACGCTTCTTTTATAGGGCTTCCGGTTGAGAACCTAAAAACCGGATGATATGGCAAAAGTACAGATGCTCGCTCTCCAATCCATCGACGGATACATGATAGATAACCGTCCCGAATTGTCCGCTGTCCTTTCCGACGAGATAGCGAAGTTAAGAACTGCCGCCACTCACTTGTTGAACAAAGACGTTTCGCTGACCATGTTGAGCGATTGGGCGGAAAATGAGGCGGCGAACATCACCTATCTTATCGAGGCCGACAGCCAAACGGCGGCCATCATCGACGGAATGTTCCGGATGGGATTGATCGACGAGATTATTCTCTACACGATACCCGTCATTCTCGGTCACGGCAAACGGCTGTATCAATCCCCACTGCCCGAAATTTCTTGGAAATGTACCGCCACCCGTATCTGCACGGACGGCACGGTGCAGGCCGTTTTTCGTCGGAACAACTGACAGACGCTTAACGCGTTTTACACCACATAGGCGTTAAAAAACTTAACGCCGTTAAATAATTTTACGCTTTTTTCTCCTCCGAAAAAGCGGTCTCAAAATATTTTTCGCATTTATATTGCTGTTTATCAGTATTATGTAAATAGCTTATTGCAATTTGTCATTGGCTGGAACTCTGTTTGTTCTAAACACTTACGTGCGCATACAGAAAACAGAGTCAATAACCGAAAAAAGAAATGACAAATGGAATATATCGTACTGACGGAAACGGATTTTTTCCGTCGCATCAATGAGGCCGACAGTCTGAACGACCTATGTTCGTCTTATCGGGACTTTACCGATAGAGTGATACAACTCTGTATGGGAGGGATGAACCTGCACCATGCCGTCCTCGCCCTTATCCATGTGGAGACGGAGTTACAATTCCACCGGAAGTTTTACGGCGTGGAAACGGACAGCGTTTCGGGATTGTATATCCGTAAAGCCCTCGCTTTCGTGCGAAGGACACAAAAGATTCTTGTACCCCAAGTGCCACCACTATCCACCGCGCAAACCGATTCGCAACCGACAAGCTCTTTCCGATGGACGGGCAGCCTTGTCGAATTGATTGAGATTATCTACGCCCTCGACGAGCTGGGCTGTATCAATGACGGTCAGAACAATATCAAGGAGCTGGCGGCTTTCTTCGGCTCGCTGCTTGGTCTGGAGATTAAGGACAGACATTGCTATGATGCCTATTTAGATATGAAACGCCGCAAGAACGAGAGCCGGACTTACTTTCTCGACAAGTTGAGCGAGCGTCTGAATCTGCGGATGCAACGCGATGATGCGAAAGAAAATGCCAGACGATAAGTCTGTGAATAAACGGGAGGAGTATCCATATTCTTCCGTTTATTTTTTACCTTTGCATATAAATCATTCGTTGCCAATGAAAAAAGAAAATACAATATCGCTATATAATCCCGATTTTATTCGGGAGATCAAACAGATCGTAACCCAAGCCCGTCAAAAGGCATACGCTGCAATCAATTCGGCAATGGTCGATGCCTATTGGCAAATGGGCAAGCGTATCGTAGAGCAGGAGCAGCAGGGAAAAGACCGCGCCGATTACGGTTCGCAGTTACTAAAATCACTATCGAAAGAGCTTACGGCAGAGTTCGGCAAAGGGTTTTCAGCCAATTCGCTATACTACTTCCGCCAATTTTATCTTGCCTTTCCCGAAAAACTCCCCACACTGTGGGGAATATTGACATGGTCGCATTACAAGCGACTGTTGAGCGTTTCCAATGCCGAAGCTCGTGCTTGGTATCTGAAAGAGGCCGCCGAGCAGATGTGGAGCTACCGTACCCTCGACCGCAATATCGGTTCGCAGTATTACGAACGGTTATTGCTCTCGCAGCACAAAGATACGGTCGAGACCGAAATGAAAACGCTGACCAAGCCGTTCGAGCAAGACCGTATGGAGTTTATCAAGAATCCGACCGTTGCGGAGTTTATCGGTCTGACGCCGAACAGCGATTTCACGGAGTCGGATTTAGAGGGAGCGATCATCGGAAATCTGCAAAAATTCCTGCTCGAATTGGGTAAAGGTTTCTCGTTCGTAGCGCGGCAGAAGTTGATCCGTACCGAGAAAAAGGACTATTTCATAGACCTCGTTTTCTACAACTATATCCTCAAATCGTTCGTGTTGATCGACCTCAAGACAACGACCATCACGCACCAAGACGTGGGACAGATGGATATGTACGTCAGGATGTACGATGAGCGGGTGCGCGGCGAGGGCGACAATCCGACCATCGGCATCGTCCTCTGTTCGGAAACGGACGAAGACATCGCCCGTTATTCCGTACTGCACGACAACGACCGTCTGTTCGCCTCGAAATATATGCTTTATATGCCGACCGAGGAGGAGTTGCGCAAAGAGATCGAACAACAAAAAGAGTTCTATCGGTTACAACACGACGATTCCCCAAAGAAGGAGATATAGCCATGCTCTATGACGACGGATATACTTTCGACGATGCGAACATAGACGAAATGCCTCTCTTCTCGGAAAGTAGGCGGTTCGTCAGTCTCGACAACTACCAAAAGATGCAGTTGCGAGATTATATTCGCTCGTGTATTCGGGAGCATTGGGAGGATTCCGGTAGTTTTCCGAAAGAAAACGAGTTGGTGGAAATTCGTAAACGGACGATGAGTGTGTTGGAAGAAGACTGGCATATCGCATTGAAAAATGATAAACAATGGCGACAATTCTTTCAGGACAATGTGAAGTCGGTTATCAATAATGTAAATGCTAATTGAAAACCGCCCCATATTTTACTTAAAATCAGCTCCACCCTTATTTTTTGCAAAAGTACATTATTGTATTAAATATTTTTACCCTCTCATTGTTTTTTGTGTTTCTTTGAGCCTATATGATTGTCCGCTCATATTCAGCAGAAAGGCCTTATGTGTCAACCTGTCAACCATCGCTGCAACCAGCACTTTGTCCTTGATGATTTCATTCCATCTGTTGAAAGCCAGATTAGTCGTAATGATTGTCGCTTTCTTTCCAGACCTGAGCGACAGGTGATTGAACAGCATTTCTCCTCCTTCTTTGTCGCAACTGACGTATCCGAACTCGTCACAGATGACCAGGTCATATTTCTCAAACTTGTTCTGTAGTATTCCCAGTGTCTTGGCAGACCTTGCCTCCCTGATCTGTACAAGGAGTTTGGGTACAGATGTAAACCGTATGATTACATTGGCAAGCTTTGATACCCAGCGCCGTGGCGATATGTGTCTTTCCAGTTCCCGGATTGCCATACAGTACAACATTCCTTCCCTCTCTGATAAAGTCAAGTGTTTCCAGTTCCGGCAACGCTTTCCTGGCATCGTCCGGGAGTTCTTCCGTGTCCAGTTCATGGAGGTACTTCATCTGCGGGAACTTGGCGGCCTTCATGCGTGTTCTGACGCGCAGTTCCGCGATCAGGCGCATGTGGCTCCATCCTTCTTGCATGGCTAACGCACA
>OAVX01000402.1_pt1 | contig 27167 bp, 23 predicted proteins | sample 1476471 | NCBI WGS metagenome assembly OAVX01 (sample SAMEA2580114, study PRJEB22360) | human gut metagenome | biome: human gut; feature: human-associated habitat; material: faeces | place: Denmark | collected 2008/2010
GTCCTTGGCCAGAAAGCCGTTGCCAAGTGGCTCGAGGGCAAGACGGTCGTCAAGGCCATCTGCGTGCCCGGCAAGCTGGTCAACTTGGTGGTCAAGTAAGCGCTGCGCGCTTAGCTGACGCATAAAAGACGAGGGGCGATCCGGTTGGGTCGTCCCTCGTTTTGCATGTACCTGCCTAGGTGTCTTCGGTCAATTGTCCTATTCTTGTGGAGAACCTGTGCTCACGCTGGCCTGCGGGTTTGTGTTGTGGTTGCACGTTTGCGCAGGTATTGGTATAGTTTGATTGTAAATGAAGTTGTAATTGAAAGAAGTGGGGTTTCGGCCCCGCTTCTTTTTTGTATGGATGGAGGTGCCGCAATGGTCAAGACCAAGACTGAGCAGGCGATCATCGACGCGCTCGAGGCCGTCGCCCCCCAGCACGATGTCGACATCGTCGACGTTGAGCTCGTGGGTGCCACCAAGGCCCCCTGCGTGCGTGTGCGTATCGAGGGTGCCGAGGGTCAGAGCCTGTCGCTCAACGACGTCACGGCCAACACCAAATGGGTCGGCGATGTGATTGAGGAGCTCGACCCCATCTCTTCGAGCTATACGCTCGAGGTGTCGAGCCCGGGTATGGCGCGTCCGCTGCGCCGCCCGAGTGACTTTGCCCGCTTTGTGGGCGAGAACTGCGAGCTCACCTCCACCGCTACCGAGGGCCGTCGCAAGTACGCCGGCAAGATTGCCGCTGCCACCGAGACGAACGTGACCCTCGAGCTCGAGGACGGCGAGTCCGTTACCCTCGATTTCTCTGATGTTAAAAAGTGCAAGTTGAAGCCCACCTATGACTTCAAGCCCGCGAAGGAAGGAAAGTAAGATGGCAGCATCCGACATGATGTCCGCCCTGATGGAGCTTTGCCAGGAGAAGCACATCGACCAGCTCTACCTGATCGACCGCCTGGAGCAGTCGCTCGCCAAGAGCTATGCCGAGATTCTGCATCTTGAGTGGGGCGCCAAGGTGACCATCGACCGCACCACCGGCAAGATCTACGTCTACCGTCTGGAGCCGATCGACGATTCCATGGACGAGGAGGGCAACTTCACCGAGTTCGAGGAGATCGACGTCACTCCCAAGAACACGAGCCGCATCGCCGCCCAGCACGCCAAGGCCGAGATCAACGCCATCGTGCGCAACTCCGCCCGCGAGCAGATCTACGAGGAGTTCTCCGGCCGCATCGGTGACCTCATCAGCGGTACCGTGCTGCAGTCCACGCCCGACTTCACGATCGTCAAGATTCGTGAGGGCGTCGAGGCCGAGCTTCCGCACTTCGACCAGCGCCGTTACGAGAACGAGCGCAACGAGCGTCCGATGGGCGAGCGCTACCTGCACAATCAGCACATCAAGGCCGTGATCATCGACGTTCGCGACCCCAACTCCAACCTGCAGCCGGTCCGTGGCGAGCACAGCCGTCCGCCGATTGTCATCTCCCGTACCCACCCCGAGCTCATGCGTCGTCTATTTGAGCAGGAGGTGCCCGAGATCTATGAGGGCACCGTCCAGATCAAGTCGATCGCCCGCGAGCCCGGCCAGCGCTCCAAGGTCGCCGTCCACTCACTCGACGATCGCCTGGATCCGGTTGGCGCCTGCGTCGGCCCCAAGGGCAGCCGTGTTCGCGCCGTTGTGGGCGAGCTCCGTGGCGAGCGCGTCGACGTCATCCTGTGGGATGCCGATCCGGCCGTCTACGTTGCCAACGCCCTGTCGCCCGCCAAGGTCACCCGCGTCCTCATCGACGAGGAGAAGGCCTACGCCGGCGTCATCGTGCCCGATGACCAGCTGTCCCTCGCCATCGGCAAGGAGGGACAGAACGCCCGCCTCGCCGCGCGCCTGACCGGCTGGCACATCGACATTAAGTCCGAGACCCTTGCCGCCGACATCCTCAAGAACGTTCCCGTTCACGAGGAGCCCGCCGCTGACCTGATCGGTGACGAGGAGGACGAGGACGTCCGCCGCTGCGAGTTCGTGTCCGAGGACGGCATCCAGTGCCGCAACCAGGCCCGTCCCGGCTCCCGTTTCTGCGGCGTCCACGACACCGACGCCTTCGATGATGCGGAGGACCTGATCTAGCGCGCGGTCGCGCCGGGCAGGTCCCAGCGCATACCCCACGCTCGTTCAGTCTCTAGGCACCCAAGGTGCCAGAAAGGGTAGGTGAAGTCATATGGCAAAAGTCCGTGTGTCCACCCTGGCCAAAGAGTTCGGCATGACCTCCAAGGAACTGATGGGTCATCTCGCCGAAATGAAGATTCCCGCTAAGTCCGCTTCCTCCGCTTTGGAGGACGCTTACGTCGCCATGGTCCGCAAGCAGCTCGCCTCGGTGATCGAGGCCCGCGCCCAGGAAGTCGAGGCCGCCAAGCTGGCCGAGGAGCAGGCCGCTGCCGCCGAGGAGGCAGCACGCGCTGCCGAGGCAGAGCGCGAGCGCATCGCCGCCGAGAAGGCACGCGAGGAGGAGCGCCGCCAGTTCGCCGCCGCCCAGGCTGCCGAGGAGGCCGCCCGCGCCGAGGCCGAGGCTAAGAAGAAGGCCGAGCAGGAGCGCCTTGCCCGCGAGAAGGAGGAGGCTGCCCGCGAGGCCCAGCGCCGCGCCGTTCCCGCTTCCGACTCCGGTTCGCGTTTCCGTTCGCTGCTCGACCAGATCGCCGCACAGGAGACCGTGCTCAAGGAGAAGAAGGACGCCGAGGAGAAGGCCAAGGCCGAGCGCGCCGCCGAGCGCGGCAACCGTCGTGGCGGCAACACAGAACCTCCCCGCGGGCCCCGGCACGAGCGGCGAACTGACCCGTCGGGGCGGCAACAACGACCGTCGCGGTGGCCGTCGTAACGATCGCAACGCCTCCGACAACAACTCCGAGCGCAACGCCTCCGAGAGCCGTCCGCACAGCCATCGCACCAATGCCAGCAACAACGTCGCTGCCGGCATGGACTTCCCCAACCCCGACAAGCAGGGCAAGGGCAAGAAGCGCAAGGGCGGTCACAACAACGAAGAGGACCACTACAGCCGCATGGCTCGCGAGGCCGAGGAGTACAGCCGCGAGAAGGTGCTCGAGGAGGCTCGTGCCGCCGTCGAGGAGGCCTCTCGCGAGTCCACCGGTCGCCGCAAAAAGCGCAAGGAGAAGCGCGAGCGCGAGGCCGCAAAGGCTCAGGAAGAGCGCAAGATTGAGGAGGCGCTGGCCCAGGGCGTGAACCCCGAGGAGCTCGACGCCATCAAGGTCTCCCAGGGCGTTACCGTCCAGGAGCTCGCTGAGGCGCTCGACGTTCCGGCCAACGACATCATCAAGCGACTGTTCCTGCTGGGCACGCCGCTTACCATGACGCAGTCCATGTCCGACGACCTCGTCGAGCTCGTTGCCGACGACCTGGGTCGCCAGATCAAGATCATCACCCCCGAGGAGGAGAACACCTTCTCGTTCTACGACGATCCCGCCGACCTTAAGCCGCGTGCCCCGGTCGTCACCGTCATGGGCCACGTCGACCACGGCAAGACGAGCCTCCTCGACGCCATCCGTCACACCGGCGTCGCTGCCGGCGAGGCGGGCGGCATTACGCAGGCCATCGGCGCTTCGCAGGTCATGATCAACGACCGCAAGATCACCTTCATCGACACCCCCGGTCACGCCACCTTTACGGCCATGCGTGCCCGCGGCGCTAAGGTGACCGACATCGTCATTCTGATCGTGGCCGCCGACGACGGCGTCATGCCCCAGACCATCGAGTCGATCAACCACGCCAAGGCCGCCGGCGTTCCCATCGTCGTCGCCGTCAACAAGATCGATAAGCCGGGTGCCAACCCCGACCGCGTGCGCCAGGAGCTCACCGAGTACGGCATCATCCCCGAGGAGTGGGGCGGACAGAACATGTTCGTCAACATCTCGGCCAAGCAGAAGATCGGCATCGACGACCTGCTCGAGACCGTCCTGCTCCAGGCCGACGTGCTCGAGCTCAAGGCCAACCCTGATACCTTCGCTTCGGGCAACGTCCTCGAGGCTAAGCTCGACAAGGGCCGCGGCTCGGTTGCCACCGTGCTCGTGACCCGCGGTACCCTGCACGTGGGCGACACGCTGGTCGCCGGCCTCACCTATGGCCGCGTCCGTGCCATGCTCGACCCCAAGGGCAACGCCGTCACCGAGGCCGGTCCTTCCGACGCCGTCGAGATCTTGGGTCTGCAGTCCGTCCCCAACGCCGGCGACGAGTTCCGCGTATTCGAGGACGAGCGCGAGGCGCGTGCGCTGGCCGACGAGCGTTCGCTCAAGGCCCGTATCGAGGAGCAGAGCCGCGTGAAGCACGTGACGCTCGAGAACCTCTTCGAGACCATCGCCGACGCCGAGGTCAAGGAGCTCAACCTGATCATCAAGGCCGATGTCCAGGGCTCCATCGAGGCCCTTCAGGACTCCCTCGACAAGATGGATCAGTCCGAGGTACGCATCAACACGATCCACTCCGCGGTCGGCGCCATCAACGAGACCGACGTGGTCCTGGCCGATGCCTCCAACGCCATCATCATCGGCTTTGGCGTTCGTCCCGACGGCAAGGCCCGCTCCGCCGCCGAGCGCGAGGGCGTCGAGATCCGTTGCTACGACGTCATCTACAAGTGTCTCGAGGACCTCGACGCTGCCCGTATCGGCATGCTCAAGCCCACCGAGGTTGAGGTCTCCACGGGCACTGCGACCGTCCTGGACACCTTCAAGGTGCCCAAAGTCGGCATCGCCGCCGGTGTCCGCGTCGAAGAGGGCGAGATCGCCGCGACCGATTCCGTACGCCTGGTGCGCGACGGCATCGTGGTCTTCAACGGTAAAATCGCCTCGATGCGCCACTACAAGGATGAGGCCAAGAGCCTCAAGAGCGGCTCCGAGGGCGGTATTGGCCTGGAGAACTTCCAGGACATCAAGCCCGGCGACACCATTGAGGGCTACCGCATCGACCAGGTTGCCCGTACCGAGTAGGGGGTAGCGCTATGAAGCAAACGCAGGCAACCCGCCGTCTGGGCGAGCAGCTTCGCGAGAAGCTCGGTTATATCCTGCTCTTTGAGGTTTCCGATCCGCGTCTCGACCTGGTCACCCTGACCGCGGTCGAGGTCGCGGTGGACCGTTCGTTCGCGCGCGTGTACGTGTCGTGCGACGCGAGCCGCTACGACGAGGTCATGGAGGCGCTCGCCAGCGCCAAGGGCCGCATCCGTAGCCTGTTGGCCCGCTCGCTCGATTGGCGCGTTACGCCCGAGCTCGATTTTCGCATCGATCGCTCGACCGATGAGGCCGAGCGCATCACGCGCGCGCTGGAAAACGTTCCCGCCACGCTTGCGATCGAAAAGGACGAGGACGGCTATCCAATTGCGGATGCCGCCCAGGAGGCAGCTTTTGATGAGTAATTCCGCCGACCTCGCATCGAGCGAGTCTGCAGATATTCAGCGACGCATCCTCGAGCTCATCGAGGATGCGTCCTCCATTGCGATTTCGGGACATACGTCTCCCGATGGTGACGCCCTGGGCTCCGTGCTGGGCCTGGGCTTATCGCTTATGAAGTTTTTCCCCAACAAGGACATTGCCCTGCTGCTGGCAGACGATGACCCGGTTCCGCGCATCTACCGCTTTATGGAGGGCGCCGACCGTCTGGTGCCGGCATCTGCGTATACCGGCAATCCGGACCTGTTCATCTCGGTGGACGTGCCGGTCGTCGAGCGTCTGAACAACTCAGCCGAGGTGCTCCGCCGCTCGTCGCATGTGGTGTGCTTCGATCACCATCCGGCGCGCGAGGAATTTGCCGAGCTGAGCCTGAGGTGCGTCGGCGCCGCAGCCTGCGCCATGATCATCGACCGCTTTTTGGACAATTGCGGCATTGTGGCTCGCGATGGTGTCGCGACCTGCCTGCTGTGCGGCCTGGTGACCGATACCGGTCGTTTTCAGTATCAAAACGCCGATGCTGCTGCGTTCCATGCCGCGTCGCGCCTGGTTGCGCACGGTGCCGATCCGGCGCGCGTTGCGCTCGAGGTCTACCAGAGCATGCGCGTGGAGTTCTTGCATCTCAAGTCCATCGTTATGGGCCGCATCAAGACCGTGGCGCATGGTCGCGTGGCATATAGTTATGCGTACCAGAGCGACCTCGAGGCCTGCGGCGTCACCTCGGATGAGTGCGACGGCCTGGTCGATGTGGTGCGTTCGGTGATGGGCGTGGAGGTCTGCCTGTTTCTGAAGGGCATTGAGGGCGATACCAAGGTACGCGGCAACCTGCGCTCCAAGGGTGACCTCGATGTGTCCGAGATCGCTGCCAACTTTGGCGGTGGCGGGCATCATGCCGCCGCCGGCTTTTCCAACAACGGAACGATTCGCGAGACGCTCGCCGTGGCACTTCCCATGCTGGCCGAGCTGGTAGGGGAGGATCCCGCTTCGGTGACCGTCGAGCTCTAACATTTTGGATGGTACATGGCTCGTCGTACGCCTTCTCAATTGAATATGCTGCTCGCCGTCGATAAGCCGGTGGGCTGTACGTCCCACGACGTGGTATCGCAGTGCCGACGCGCCCTCCATGAGCGACGCGTCGGCCATGCCGGTACGCTCGACCCCATGGCCTCGGGTGTCATGGTGGTGGGCGTGGGCCAGGCGACCCGTCTGCTGGGCATGCTCACGCTCGATACCAAAAGTTATGTCGCCGACATTTCGTTTGGCGTCGAGACCAATACCGATGACGCGGAGGGCGAGGCCGTTCGCACGGTGCCCGTTGCCCCCGAGCTGCACGATCTCGCTTACGCCCGTAAGCAGCTAGCCGCTATGCTTGGCCCGCAGATGCAGGTGCCGCCAGCGTTTTCGGCCATCTCGGTCAATGGCGTTCGCGCCTATAAGAGTGCTCGCGAGGGCAATGCGGTTGACTTGCCTCCGCGCCCCGTCGAGGTCTATGCCGCCGACCTGATCGCCGTGAGCGGCGAGGGCGATACGTGCGTCTGGACCGTGGCATTTTCGGTAAGCAAGGGCACCTACATTCGTGCGCTCGCTCGCGATCTGGGTCGTGCCTGTGATAGTGCTGCGCATATTTCCGCGCTGCGCCGTACGGCCTCCGGCGTGGTTTCCATTGGCGCCTGCCATGCGGTAGAGGAGCTCTCTGCCGAGTCCGCTGCCGGCTTCGCTCTGGATCCTATCGCCGCCCTTGGTGCCACGCGTGTCGATTTGCCGGGTAATCTTGCAGACGACCTGCTTTGTGGTCGTCGCATTCCCGTTGAACGCGCGCTTGCGGATTTCGATATGGCGAAGGCGCCGTTCGCGCTCGTGCTCGATGGGGGATTGAAGGCGCTTGCTCGTATCGAGGGCGGCCGCTTTGTGATGGAGCACGTCTTTCCGCAGGCGATCGGCGGTGTTCGATGATGCTGGCGCCCCACGAGCTCGCGCGTATCTTTTTCGCGGGTGAGTTGGATGAGGCCCGTATCGTTTCTGTCGATGCATTTGATGCGTGCGAGTTCTTGGGTGCCGCTTCAATCGCCATTGGTGTGTTTGATGGCGTACATCGTGGGCACCAAGAGCTGATCGATGCGGTTATTCGCGATGCGCATGATCACGGCAGCAAAGCGGTCGTGATTACTTTCGATCCTGATCCGGACGTTGTGGTGAGTCCTTCGCCCGCTCAAAAATTGATGACGACGGCTGATCGCCTGCATGCCCTGGCTCAAACCGGGGTCGATGCGGTGGTGGCCGTTCCCTTTACGCCTGTCGTGGCGGCACTCGACCATGTCGGGTTTCTGGCGCTGTTGTCGCGCGTTATCGACATTCGCTCCATTCGTGTAGGCAGCGACTTTAGGCTCGGCCGTGGCGGCGCTTCGGGCGTTGCCGAGATGCGCACCTGGGGCGCTGAGCGTGGGGTTGACGTTTACGGTCACGACCTGCTCTGCGTTAACGGACAGACCATCTGCGCCACGCGCATCCGCCATGAGCTGGGTCAGGGTCATGTGGAGCTGGCTGCCGAGCTTCTCGGCCGTCCCTATATGCTGCGCGGCGTTGTGGCGGCTGGCCGTCACGAGGGCTCCGACATGGGCTTTCCCACGGCAAACATCCAGGTGCCCGACGGCATCCAAGTGCCTGCCGATGGCGTCTATGAGGGTCTGGTGCTGGTCGACGATACCGTATGGCCTGCTGCCGTTAACGTCGGTCTGCCGCCGACCTATGCCGACGATGCCGCCTCGGCGCATCTCGAGGCCAACTTGATCGGCTATGCGGGCGACCTGTATGGCGCACCGGTGTCGCTGGCGTTTACGCGCTGGCTGCGTCCGTCTCGCGTGTTCGATTCCCTAGACGAGTTGATCGCGACTGTCGAGGGTAATATCGACGATATCCGTCATAACTTGGGTGAGCAGGGGGTGAGTATCCGTGATTAGCGATGAGGAAAAAGATCAGGTACGCGCGGCATCGGACCTGGTTGCCATCGTGCAGGAAACGGTTGAGCTCAAGCCCCGCGGCCATGAGTTTTGGGGCTGCTGTCCCTTTCACGGCGAAAAGACCCCCTCGTTTCACATTATCCCTGCTACGCAGGTGTGGCACTGCTTTGGTTGCGGCGAGGGCGGCGACGTCTTCACCTATATCATGAAGCGCGAGAACCTGAGTTTTCCCGAGTCGATCCGCTATTTGGCTGATCGTGCGGGCATTGAACTGCACGATACCGGTGCGCAGCGCGATCGCGGCACCAAGCGTGCCCGCATCTACGACCTGTGCGCCGAGACGGCTCAGTTCTACCACACCATGCTTATGCGCGGTAAGGACAGCCGTCCGCGCGAGTACTTTGCCAGTCGTGGCATGGGCGGAGATGTCTGTCGCTGCTACTGCCTGGGCTTTGCGCCGGGTCGCAACGCGCTGGTGTCGCATCTGTCGCAGGCGGGCTTTACCCCGCAGGAGATGATCGATGCCAACGTGGCCGTGAGCCGTGGGCGCGGGCAGCTCGCGGACCGTTTTTACGACCGCGTGATGTTTCCCATCTTTGATGAGCAGGGTCACAATATCGCCTTTGGCGGGCGCATCATGGGCGATGGTCAGCCCAAGTACCTTAATACCGCCGAGACGAGCGTGTTTCATAAAAAACGAAACCTCTATGGCTTTAACTGGGCCAAGGAGTTTATCGTTGCGCAGGATACCGCCATCGTGGTGGAGGGCTATACCGACTGCATCGCCTGCTGGGAGGCAGGGATCAAAAACGTCGTCGCCACGCTGGGCACAGCACTTACGGAGCATCATGTAAAGACGCTTACCCGTTTTGCCAAGCGCATTGTATATATGTTCGATGGCGACGCCGCCGGTCAAAAGGCTGCCCGTCGCGCGATTCAGTTTATCGAGCAGGATTCGATGGACCTGCGCTGCGTAGTGCTGCCCGACGGCAACGACCCCATGGAGTTCATTACGGCGCATGGCGGCCAGGAGCTTCAGGCGCGCATTGACGCGGCCGAACCCCTCATGGACTTTGTCTACCGTTCGCTGCAGGAGTCGAGCGACATTACCACACCGGGCGGTCGCGCCAAAGCGCTCGAGGACGCGCTGACGCTCATCTACCCGCTGCGTGACAGTTATATGATCGACACGTACTTTATCCAGATTGCCGATCTGCTGGGTTTGGACCTGGAGACCGTGCGCGCGAGTTCGGGCCGTGTGTTTCGCGATGTCGCCAAGCGTGAGGATGCGGAGCGCCGCCGTGAGCAGAGCTACGAGCGTCAACGCGCGCAAGCTGAGCGCGCGGGCAGCGCGGGCGGTCGGGCGTCTGGTTCGCAGGGGACGTCTCGCGGTGCCTGGGCCGCGGGTGCGACCCCACCGGTGTCCGCACCGGTCGAGGAGGATCCGTACGACTACGTTCCGCTTGATGCCTATGGTGCCGCGCCGGTGGAGGTCGACGAGGATTTGCCGCCAATCGATGTGCCAGCGGGGATGGAAAGCGCTGCGCCCGTTGCCGATAGTTCAAGCGCGGCGGCAGCTCCGTCGATGCCGATCGTTTTGACCGATTTGGAGCGGAAATCCCTGGCGGGGGAGCGCGAGCTGCTGACGATGCTCACGAGCTACCCCGATCTGTTCCGCACGTATGCCGATCGCATTTGTTCTATCGAGTGGGTTGACCCGCGTCACGAGTCCATTGCGTGGGCCGTGCTCGCGACACCACCGGGAACCGATCCTGTGGCATGCATGGATGCGGCGCGCGCGGTGTGTCCTGAGGCGGCGTCGCTCGTCAGCGCCGGGCGCATCTCGGCAACGAGTAAGCACCCGACCGAGACGAACATCGTCTTTATGCTCGATACGCTCGAGCTCTACACCATCAAACGTCGCATGCGAGCCGCGCAGGCCAAGTTGCGTCAGGACCGTTCGCTCGACGATGAGGCCCGTCGCGTGCTGACGATGCAGGCGGTACAAGATTCGCAGCGCCAGCGCGAGCTCCAAAAGTCGATCGGTGGCGTGGCCGACCCGTTCCGTTTGATCGGTTTGGAGACCGCGAGTGCCGATCAGGCCTAGATGTTGTGGTCAACCAGCGTATTCTCGCCTATATCCTGTCTTTATTTTGGGTATAGACGTCAATGTGTGTGCTAAAGTATTGAGTCCTGTGGACTACGAAGGGAGAATCTGTGCCAAAAAAGACTGAGAGCACGGGTACTGGGCTGGAATCCTACGTTGCAAAGCTCATGGGCAACGGCTCAAACAGGACTTCGGTAACCGAGGACGAGATTCAGGTCGCCCTGAAGGATATCGATGTCTCCGATGAGCAGCTCAACGCGGTGTATTCCGCGCTGCACAACAGCGGCATCCAGATTATCTCCGCGAGCGGAAACGACGACGCCCCGATGGGCGTCGACGATGACGATAACGATACCGACGATTTCGATGACGACGACGAGCACGATTCCGGCTCGCTTGACGATCACGAGCTTAAGATGGCCCGCCAGGCCGACGCCGAGATGGGCTCTTCCAAGAGCAAGAAGAAGCGCACCGTGCGCACGTCTCGTTCGCGTTCGCGCGTGCGCGGCATCGATGCCTCCACGGTGATGCTGACCGGCGACCCGGTTCGTATGTACCTCAAGGAGATCGGTAAGGTCGACCTGCTGACCGCATCTGAAGAGGTCGATCTGGCCATGAAGATCGAGGCCGGTCTCGAGGCTACCGAGAAGCTCGAGGCTGCCGATGCGGGCGAGATCGAGCTCACTCGCGCCGAGATGCGTCGTCTTACGCGTATTGAGAACGTTGGTCTTGAGGCCAAGCAGGCGCTCATCAGCGCAAACCTGCGTCTGGTCGTCTCCATCGCCAAGCGCTATGTTGGCCGTGGCATGCTGTTCCTGGACCTGATCCAGGAGGGCAACCTCGGTCTGATCCGCGCCGTCGAGAAGTTCGACTACCAGAAGGGCTTCAAGTTCTCCACGTACGCCACGTGGTGGATCCGTCAGGCCATTACGCGCGCTATTGCCGACCAGGCCCGTACCATCCGTATTCCCGTGCACATGGTCGAGACCATCAACAAGCTCGTCCGCGTGCAGCGTCAGCTCCTCCAGGACCTGGGTCGCGACCCGACCCCCGAGGAGATCGGTGCCGAGATGGACATGAGCGCCGACCGCGTCCGCGAGATCCAGAAGATTTCGCAGGAGCCCGTGTCGCTTGAGACCCCGATCGGCGAGGAAGAGGATTCCCAGCTGGGTGACTTCATCGAGGACTCCCAGGCTATCGTTCCGCCCGATGCCGCCAGCTTCTCGATGCTGCAGGAGCAGCTCACCCAGGTGCTCGATTCGCTTGCCGATCGCGAGCGCAAGGTTATCGAGCTGCGCTTTGGCCTTGTCGACGGACATCCCCGCACGCTCGAGGAAGTCGGTCGCGAGTTTGGCGTCACGCGCGAGCGTATCCGCCAGATCGAGTCCAAGACCCTGGCCAAGCTCCGCCACCCGAGCCGTTCCAGCAAGCTCAAGGACTACATCGAAAGCTAGTCAAGCAAGAAGCGCCCTCAAGTACATCCGCTTGAGGGCGCTTTCATGTAGTCATTGGGGACGTTCTTGAATGACTAGTCGTTTAAGAACGTCCCCAATGACTAGGTCGGAAAATTTCTTAAAAAAGTTCTTGCCCTTCGTCCAATCGTCCGTATAATAAACTTCGTTGCTTGAGAGCACGCACCTATTCCTCGGTAGCTCAATGGTAGAGCACGCGGCTGTTAACCGCGCTGTTGTAGGTTCGAGTCCTACCCGGGGAGCCAGAATTTCTCAGCCCATTCCGCTGGGCTTTTAAATTCCTCGGTAGCTCAATGGTAGAGCACGCGGCTGTTAACCGCGCTGTTGTAGGTTCGAGTCCTACCCGGGGAGCCAGGTTGTAAAACCCGTCGCTTATGCGGCGGGTTTTTTCATGCCGCGATCGATTGTGGCGAACGTTACCGTATCAACATTTCGTGTCGAGGATATAATCGCGAGCCCCGTCGCCTTAACAAGGCGCGGTCGTTGTAAACTATTGGAATGATTGCTCCCACGACATGGTGCCGCGAGCACCAGAAAAGGAGATTCTTGTGTCTGAGACCATTAACGGCAGCCTGAGCGTCTCGAACGACGTTATTGCCGATATTGCCGGTTATGCCGCGATGACGTGCTACGGCGTCGTCGGTATGGCCGAACAGCTCCAGGGCGCCGAGAGCGTGCGCTTGCTTGCCGGCCAGCGCCTCCGCAAGGGCGTACTTGTTTCCGCCGACGAGAACGGCCTCGCGGTCGACCTTCACGTCGTGCTGGAGAACGGCGTCAACATGAAGTCCGTCTGCCACAATCTTTCGAGCTCCGTCGCCTTCACCCTGCAGGAGATCGCCCAGATCGATCCCGCCAGCCTTAAGATCGGCATTCACATCGACGCGCTCAAGAGCCGTCTGAACTAGCATCCGAATACGGAGATTTCACCACTCATGATTGCAAAGACCATTCGCACCTGTTTTCCGATCGCTGCGGCTGCCGTTTCCGAAAAGGCCGAGGAGATCAACAAGCTCAACGTCTTCCCCGTACCCGACGGTGACACCGGCACCAACATGTCGCTCACGCTCGCCTCGGTGACCAAGGAGCTTTCCGCCCTTCCCGCCGATGCCGACATGGAGGCCATTGCCGGCGCTATTACCCACGGCTCCCTGATGGGCGCCCGCGGCAACTCCGGTGTCATCACGTCGCAGATCCTACGCGGCGTGGCCGAGGGCCTCGTCTCTGCCGATGAGCCCATTACGTCCGCCAATATCGCCTTCGCCTTCCGCCGTGCCGTCAAGGTCGCCTTCCAGGCTGTTCGTAAGCCCATCGAGGGCACGATTCTCACGGTCCTGCGTGATGTTTCGACCAAGGCAGATGAGTGCGAGAAGAAGAAGTTTTCTGCCGAGGATGCGCTCGACGCCATCGTCGTCGAGGCCTACCAGTCCGTCGCCCGCACGCCCGACCTGCTGCCCGTCCTCAAGGAGAACGGCGTGGTCGACTCCGGCGCCTTTGGCTTTGCCATCTTCTTGGAGAACTTTGTTGCCGCCGCTCTTGGCCGCAGCACCGTTGTCGAGGATTTCTCCGCTACGTTTGATTCCGCCGGCTCTGCCCGCGACGCCGCCCTCGATCGCGTTGAAATCGAGGCCAACGACGACTGGGAGGGCTCGGAGTTCCGCTACTGCAACGAGTTCCTCTTTAAGGCCGACGCCCCGTTTGACGAGGACGAGTGCCTGAAGTTCCTGGGCTCCATGGGCGACTGCGAGCTGCTCGTTGGTGCTTACCCCGACTACAAGATCCACGTGCACTCCAACACCCCCAACCTGGTGCTCGAGCACATGCTGCAGCTTGGTCAGATCTATGAGGTCTTTATCCACAACATGGAGATGGAGGCCCACGACCGTACCGCAAAGATTCACGAGGACCAGGAGAAGGCCGCCGAGCCCGCGAAGGCCCTGGGCTTTGTCGCCGTTGCGGCTGGCTCTGGTGAGGCTGACATCCTCAAGTCCCTCGGCGTCGATGTGATCGTGTCGGGTGGCCAAACCATGAACCCCTCGACCGCCGACCTGCTGGGCGCCGTCGACCAGGTCAACGCGACCTCGGTCATCATCCTTCCCAATAACGGCAACATCCGCATGGCTGCCGAGGCTGCCGCTTCTGCCTGCACCGACAAGAAGGTCGCCGTCGTTCCCACCAAGACCGTCCCGCAGGCCTTCTCCGCGCTGTTCGCGGTCCTGCCCGATTCCGAGCTCGAGGATGCCGTTGCCGCTATGGTCGACGCCATCAGCGAGGTCCGCGATGGCGAGGTGACCCGTGCCGTGCGCGACTCCAGCGCCTCCGACGGCTCGCCGATTCACTCCGGTGACGTCATGGGCATCATAGCCGGCTCCATCGACGTGGTCGGCTCTGACGTGAAGCAGGTCACGCTCGACTGCATCAACCGTATGCAGGAGGAAGAGGAGGGCGACGCGCTGACGATTCTGGCCGGCGAGGAGCTGTCCGATGAGGCCTTCCAGGAGATCGTCGATGCCATCGAGGAGGCTCAGCCCGATCTGGAGATCGACGCCCATCGTGGCGAGCAGCCGCTCTATCCCGTGATCTTCTCGATCGAGTAGGCTCTGCCTATGTCCGAGCTGTGCTCCGTGCCGCGCGTCTCGGAGCGTTTTGCCCAGAGCAATGCGCTCGATGAGGATATCGCGCGACTCAAATATGTTTCGGGTAAACGTGAGGAGGCCCTTCGCCGTCTGGGAATTCGGACGGTGGGGGACCTCCTTCTCCATATTCCTCATCGCTACCTGGACTTCACTCGCTCGTGGTCCATCGAGATGGCGCCCATCGGTACCGTGTGCACCATCATCGCCACGGTCGATCGTATTGTTCAAAAGCAGCCCCGTCCGCGTATGCAGGTGACTGAGGTCTCGCTCGTGGACGAGACGGGCGTGCTGCAGGTTGCCTTTTTCCGTCAGCCTTGGATTGCCCAACAGCTTAAGCAGGGCGACCGCCTGGCCGTGATGGGCAAGGTCGAGTTTGCCTACGGCTTTAAGCAGATGGCCTCGCCTCACTTTGAAAAGCTCGAGGACGGGCGCGCCGCCGGTACCATTTTGCCGGTTCACTACGTAAGTGACGGCGTGAGTCAGGCATGGATGCGCCGTATCGTGAGCGGTGCGCTCGAAGTGGTATCCAATCCGTTCGACCCCATTCCCGCGCCGCTGCGCGCAAAGCGCAAGCTCATGAGTAATGCCCGTGCCCTGCGCTCGATTCACTTTCCCTCGAGCACGGCCGAGCGCGACATCGCGCGCCGGCGTCTTGCCTACGAGGAGTGTCTCTACTTGCAGCTTGCGCTGCGTCTGCGCAACGATGGCGGTATGGTCGACGTAGTGCCTTATGCGCATGACGCGGGCGAGCATTTGGCTGCGCTTAAACATGCCCTGCCGTTTTCGCTGAGCGATGAGCAGGAGGCTGCATTTCAAGACATCCTGCATGACATGTGCGATGGCGGTCGCGTGATGAACCGTCTGCTGCTGGGCGATGTCGGTACCGGTAAGACCGCCGTTGCCGCCTGCGCGTTGGCGGTTGCGGCCGATAGCGGCACTCAGGCCTGCGTTATGGCGCCCACGGGCGTGCTGGCGCGTCAATATGCCGATAAGACCGGCCCATTGCTCTCGCAGGCTGGCATGACCTGGGCGCTCTTGACGGGCGCCACGCCGGCGGCCGAGCGTGAACAGATTCATGCTCGACTCCAGTCTGGCGAGCTCGATGTGCTCTTTGGTACCCATGCGGTGCTTTCGGAGAACGTCACGTTCAAGCATTTGTCGCTTGTGGTGATCGACGAGCAGCACCGTTTTGGCGTGGGCCAGCGTAACGCTCTGCGCGCAAAAGGCCCGGGTGCCGACTTGCTGGTCATGACTGCCACGCCGATTCCGCGCACGCTGGCGCTTTCGGTGTACGGCGACCTGGATACGAGCATCATCCGCCATCGTCCCGTTCCGGGTGCCGGAGTGACGACGCGCGTCCTCACCGAGTCGAGTCGCGACCTGGCCTATGGCGCCATTCGCGAGGCGCACGAAAAGGGGCAGCAAGCCTACGTGATCTGTCCGCTCGTGGAGCCGAGCGATGCGGCCGATGAGCTCGAAGACGTACCCGGCATCGCTCGCGACGACGAAGGCCGCGTGACCGTGCCCGTGCCGTTGCATGACACGGCGACCGAGCTCGAACGCCTTCGTCTGGCATTACCGGGGCTTTCCATCGAGCGTCTTCACGGCCGCATGCCGGCGGGGGAGAAGGACCGGGTCATCGATGCCTTTAAGCGTGGCGAGATCGATGTGCTCGTCTCGACCACGGTGGTCGAGGTGGGCGTTGACGTGCCCAACGCCACCGTCATGGTCATCGAGAATGGCGAGCGCTTTGGTTTGGCGGCCCTGCATCAGTTGCGCGGGCGCGTAGGCCGCGGCAGCGTGTCGGGTACGTGCCTGGTCATGACACACTCCAAGGGCAACGGCGGCGCGTCGGCGGCACAAGACCGCCTCCAATCGCTCGAGAAGACCTCGGACGGCTTTACGCTTGCCCAGATGGACCTGCGTCTGCGCCACGAGGGCGAAATCCTGGGTTACCGCCAGCACGGCGGCGTGACCTTGCGCTTTGTTGACCTCGATGCCGACGAGGAATTGATCGAGTGGGCCCATTTGGACGCGGTCGAGCTCTTGCGGTATGCTTGCAACCTTGACTCCGTGGCGACGCGTCCCTTGCGCGATGCGGTCGCCACGCGGTATCGACACATCTTTAAGGAGGTCAGCGGAGGATGAGAATCATCGGCGGCGAATGGCGCGGTCGTAAGATCGAGGAGCCCCGTGGTCGCGATGTCACCCGCCCCACGACCGATCGCGTGCGCGAGGCGTGCGCATCTATGGTCATGTCGGCATTCGACTTCGATCTGGACGAGGTCCGTGTGCTGGATGCCTTTGGCGGCTCCGGCGCCTTGGGCATCGAGATGCTCTCGCGTGGTGCCCGCTCGCTCACCACGTTCGAGATCGATCGCAACGCTGCTCGTCTGATTACCAAGAATATCGAGTCGCTCTGCCGTGACCGTGCGCGTTGGCGCGTGGTGACGGGTGACGTGCTGGCAAGCGCCTCGCGCGGCCGCGTGCCTGGCGGTCCCTTTGACCTGGTCCTGCTCGACCCACCCTATGCTTTTGGTGCCGAGCCGGTCGAGGAGCTGCTGCAAAACCTGGCTCAGCAAGGCTTGCTGGCGCCGGGCGCCTACGCGCTCTTTGAGCACGCCGCGGCCGATACGGGCGCTCACCCGACCGGTTTTGAGACCGTGCGCGAGAAGCGCTACGGCATAACTTCGGTTGACTTGCTGCGCTGGTCGGCCACGAACGAGGCCGACAACGCCGACGACAGCGACAATGACGAGGATGCGCCTTTGGAGGACACCCATGAATGACACCATCAACCGCGTGATTGTCCCGGGCACCTTCGATCCCATCACGTTTGGCCATATCGACGTCATCCGCCGCGCCCGCCGCATCTTTCCCAGCGTGATCGTGGCTGTTGCCGAGTCGCAGGGCAAAAACGGCGTCGGCACCACGTTTATGCTCGACGAGCGCGTGGCGCTGGCCCGTGAGGCGCTCGGTGATATTGACGGCGTCGAGGTGCTGCCCTTCACCGGGCTCTTGGTCGACTTTGCCCGCGAACAGGGAGCAGGAGCCGTGGTCAAGGGTCTGCGTGCCATGACCGACTTTGAGTACGAGCTGCAGCAGGCCGACCTCAACTACCGCCTGGACAACGAGCTGGAGTCCATCTTTGTCATGAGTGCGCCGCAGTACGGCTATATCTCGAGCTCGGTGGTTCGCCAGATTGCCTCGCTCGGTAGCGACGTCTCTAATTTTGTTCCGCCCAATGTGGTCAAGGCGCTCAAACATCGCTTTTCGTGACGTTTTTTAATGCCTGGTGGCATGTGGTAAACTAACACGATGATATGTTACCTATGAAAGGAGACCGGATGCCGGGCGAGAATTTTCCTGGCGACAGGATCGTGAGTCTTGTCGACGAGCTCGAGGGGCTCATCGAAGAGGCTAAGACGCCGTTCGGCAAGAACGCCCAGATGAAGGTTATCGACGCCGACGTCTTCTTTAACATCCTCGATGAGATCCGCATGAGCTATCCCGAGGAATGGCAGAAGTCCCGCCGTATCCTCAAGGAGCGCGAGGAGCTTATGGCTTTCGCCGCCGCATATCATCGGGGGGGGGGGGATTTTTTGCTTTCCGCCGCCGCTCAGGCCGATTCCATCATCGCCGATGCTCAGCAGCAGGCCCTCACCATTGCCGGTGAGCAGGAGATTGTTCGCTTAGCGCAGCAGCAGGCCGACGACATTCGCGACCGTGCCCAGCAGTATGAGCGTGAGACGCGCTATGCCGCCGAGGATTACGCCGAGCAGGTCTTTACGCACCTCGAGGAGAACCTCAAGAGCCTGACCGGCACCGTCACCCGTTGCCGTCAGCAGCTCAACGAGGGTGCCGCCCAGCAGAATGGTCAGTGGTAATGGCTGAGTTCCCGAGCGTTACCGTCGATCTTTCCGAGCAGCTCGAGTTTCCCGGAGACTCGTATCCGCTGACCGGCAAGGTCGATGTCGCCACCTATACGGTGGGCGAGAAGGAGTACCGGCTGCAGGACGGTATTGACTACGACGTGGTCTTTACCAATGCCGGCACCGGTGTTCTGCTTACGGGCATGGTCCGCGCGCATGCAACCGGTGAGTGCGACCGTTGTCTTGAGCCCGCTTCGTTTGATATTGCCGGTGAGATTGAGGAATTCTATCTCTTTAACGAGCCCGAGGACCCCGAGGCCTATGAGGACGGCTACGAGCTTCTAGGCGAGGATCGCATCGTCGATCTGGGTGAGCCCATCAACGATGCCGTTGTCATGGAGACGCCGTTCGTTGTCCTGTGCAAGCCCGATTGTCGCGGCCTATGCCCCACGTGCGGCATCAATCTCAACGTCGAGCAATGCGATTGCGCCGCTCAAGCAGAGGCCGAATGGGCCGCTGCCACGGAAAATCCATTTGCAGCATTGAAGAATCTCAAGCTTGACGAGTAAAACTGTGGTAGTATCGCTACTTGCGCGTAATCGCCACACTGGATAGTTCATAAGGAAGGTCACTATGCCCGTACCTAAACAAAAGCAGGGTCGTATCCGCACTCACACCCGCCGTTCCGCCAACATGAAGATCTCGGCTGCGGCTCAGTCCACGTGCCCCCGTTGCGGCGCTGTCAAGCTCCCGCACCACGTGTGCCCCAGCTGCGGTTTCTACAAGGACCGCGAGGTCATCGTTACCGAGTAACTGTATACTCTGGATGCGATGCCGTTCCAACTGGAACCACAATGGCCGGCTCAATGAGTCGGCCATTTTTGTATAAGGAGCATGTATATGAGTAACGTTCGCGTTTGTGTAGACGTTGTGGGCGGAGACGAGAAGCCTCAGGTTGTCCTCGACGGTATCGAGGCGGCGCTTGCGGCGGATCCCGATATCGAGGTCCTGGCCGTCGGTCCTGCAGAGATCGTGAACCCCTTTGCCGCGGCTCACGCTCGCGTTGAGGCCTTGGAGGCGCCCGATGTCATCGCCATGGATGACGATCCCATTCGAGCCGTGATGACCAAGCGCAAGTCCTCGATTGTGCTTGCCTGTCGCGCCATTAAGAAGGGCAACGCGGATGCGTTCTTCTCTGCCGGCTCCACCGGCGCCTTGACCGCTGCCGCTACCGCCTACGTGACGCCGTTTAGGTATCAGGCCGAGGGCAAGAAGCAACCGGTACGTCCGTGCCTCACCAACGCACTGCCCAACCGCGCCGGCGGCCTGACGGTCCTGTGCGACATGGGTGCCAACCCCGATGTCGAGGTCGACGACATGGTGCGTTTTGCCCAGATGGGTAGCGCCTATGCGCGCGTCGTCTTGGGCATTGAACATCCCCGCGTCGGTCTGCTCGGCAACGGCACCGAGGATGAGAAGGGCTCCAACTTTACCAAGGCGTGCTTCCCTGCCATGAAGGCCGCCGTTCCCGGCTTTGTGAGCAACTGCGAGGGCACCGACCTGACCTCGGGTAACTTTGACGTCGTCGTTGCCGATGGCATGTCGGGCAACATCGCGCTCAAGGCAACCGAGGGCGCCGCTAAGTTTTTGCTGCAAGAGCTCAAGGGTGCCTTTATGGCTTCGCTCGGCACTAAGATTGCCGCGCTGCTCATCAAAAAGCAGATGCGCGAGATTAAGGCAAAGCTCTCGGGCGATGCTAAGGGCGGCGCCATTCTGCTGGGCCTGCGTGGCGTGGTGCTGATCGGCCACGGTGCCACCTCGGTCGAGGCCGTTAAAAACGGTACGCTCGCCGCGGCGGAGGCCGTGCGCGTCGGGCTGGTCGAGAACGTCGCCAATTCTATGGACGGCATCGTTTTGTAGGAGCGAGTTAGAGCGCTGTTATGTGCCTCGCGGCCTTCGTCGTGGGGTAGAATCAAAACCGTGTCTTGGTGCTGCACTTGCGGCGCCAGCGCGTTGTTGTTCACGCAATACGAGAGGAAGCGCTATGGACCGCTCCGAAATCTTCGATAAGATCGCCGAAGTCGCCGCTGACGTTCTGGGCGTCGATGTCGCCGACATTAGCGACGAGACTACCTTTGACGATCTCGATGCCGATTCGCTCGAGCGTCTGCAGCTGGTGACGGCCATCGAGGACGAGTTCGACCTCGAGATCGATGACGAGACCCTGCTGTCGCTCAACTCTGTCGCCGACGCTGTCGACGCTATTGAAAACGCCAAGGAGGCCTAAGTCTTGGCTTTATCTCAACGACTCGCGCGCGCCCAGGAAATCCTGGGCCACGAGTTCAATAACAAGGTGCTGCTGCGCGCGGCGCTCACGCACCCCTCTGCCGTTGAAGGTCAGCCCGTCTCGGCGAGTTATGAGCGCCTTGAGTTTTTGGGCGATTCCATTTTGGGCGCCGTGGTTGCCCGCTCGCTCTTTGAGTCCTATCCGGAGTTTGACGAGGGCAAGCTTACGCGCCTGAAGGTGTCGCTCGTCTCGGGTGCCACGCTGTCCGAGGTGTCCCATGAGCTGGGCATCGACGACATCATCATCTTTGGTGCCTCCGAGACCGGCACGGGCGCGCGCGGCCTGCATTCGGCCCTCGAGAACGTTTACGAGTCGCTCGTGGGCGCGCTGTATCTGGATGCCGGCTGGGACGTTGCGGCGGACTTTATCCACCGTACGCTTAAGCCGCACCTTGCCTCCGAACGTGCCGAGCATCCTGCGAACCCCAAGTCGTTTTTGCAGGAGTGCGTGCAAGCCGACGGCCACGAGCCTCCGGCGTACAAGCTCGTTGGCTCTGAGGGCCCAGCACACGCACCGACCTTTACCGCCGTGGTGCTCATCGACGGTATCCGCCAGGGCCGCGGCACCGGTTCCTCCAAGAAGGAGGCCGAGGGAGCTGCCGCGCTTGAGGCACTCGACCGCATGGGTTACACCACCAACGGCGTGATTCTCAACAAGAAGCCTGTTTAAGCGAGGAACCGTGTATCTCAAGTCCCTCACGCTCAAAGGGTTCAAGTCGTTTGCCGACCGCGCCCATATGACGTTTGAGCCGGGCCTGACCGTCATCGTCGGTCCCAACGGCTCGGGAAAATCGAACATCTCCGACTCGATCCTGTGGGTCCTGGGCGAGCAGAGCGCCAAGCAGCTGCGCGGCCAGGCCATGGAAGACGTCATCTTCTCGGGCTCGTCGGCGCGCAAGCCGGTGGGTGTGGCCGAGGTCACGCTGGTGCTCGACAATTCGGACCATATACTGCCCGTCGACTTTGACGAGGTGGCCATCACCCGCCGCATGTATCGCTCGGGCGAGAGTGAGTACCTCATCAACTCGAGCCCGTGCCGCCTGATGGACATCCAGGACATCCTGCACGATTCGGGACTGGGCAAGGATACGCATTCCATCATCAGCCAGGGCAAGCTCGATGCCATTTTGCAGAGCCGCCCCGAGGAGCGCCGTGCCCTTATTGAGGAGGCTGCCGGCATCTCCAAGCACAAGCGTCGCAAGGAGCGTGCGCTCAAAAAGATCAAGTCGATGGACGAGCACCTGACCCGTGCCCGCGATATCAACAAGGAAATCGCCCGTCAGTTGCGACCGCTGGAGCGTCAGGTCGATCGCGCGCGCAAGTATAAAGAGCTGTCCTCGCGCGCGAACGAGCTTACGCAGATGCTGGCCGTTGACGAGCTGCGTTCGCTGCAATCGCAGTGGAACGACCTGGAGAGCCGCTCCAAGGAGGGCGCTGCCGAGCTTGAGCTCGCGCAATACCGCCTGGGCGAGAAAGAGCGCGAGCTCGAGAAACTCCAAGTTATGCTCGAGGAAAAGGGCCTGTTTGTGGGCGATCTGGGCGAGCAGCGCCGTCATATGCAAGACGTGGTCGGCCGCATTAACTCCGACATGCGCCTGCTCGAGGAAAAGGGTCACAACATGGTGTCGCGCCTGTCCGACATGCGCGGTCAGATCTCGGGATCCGAGCATCAGCGCCGTCGTGTGGTCGAGGAGCTCGAGGACGCTCGCGCCCAGCTCGAGGAAGTGACCGGCGCGCATATGCAGGCCCAGGAGGACGTTGATGCCGCCGGTCCTGCCGCCGCCGAGCTTCACGAGCGCCGCGTGGCGCTTGATGCGCAGATTTCGCAGCTTACGCGCGAGCAGCGCGATGTGCAGCGCGTTGCCGATAATGCTGCGCTCGACCTCGCCAAGGTAAAGGATTCGCTTTCCAATGCCGAGGTCGAGGACAACATGTATGCCTCGCGCCTGGAGCAGATCGATGAGCAGCTCGAGGAGGTCACGGCCTCGCTTGAAAGCCGCCGCGACCGTGCTGAAGAGCTTGAGAGTGCCCTTGAGGCGGCTCGTCAGGCCCAAAGCGATGCGCGCGAGGCCACCGAGACGGCACGCGCTGCCCTCAAGGACCTGCGTGCCCGCGAGGGTGAGGCGCGCAACAAGCTGTCCGAGGTGCGCTCGGAGCTCGCGAGTCAAAAGAAGCTCGATGCTCGTATGGCCGACAGCTCGCCGCTCGTAAGCCGTCTCGTGGGCGCGCTGGGCGACGATGTTTCGGGCCGTCTGGGCGATGTACTCGAGGCACCGCGTGAGCTTGAGGGCCTGGTTGAGCAGCTGCTCGCCGGCGATATCGATGCCCTGTTGTTCGATAACGCTGCCGCACTTGAGCGCGCCGGTCGCGCTGCCCTGGACCAGAAGAAGGCCTCGGGTGAGGCGCTACTGGTGGCGCGCAGCGTGAGCGGCTCTGCGGCCGCCGAGGGTGCCGCCGGTACCCGTCTTGTTGATCGCCTGTCCGTGCGTGCGGGCTACGGTCCGGTCGTCGAGGCATTGCTTGGCGGCTATTACGTGGTCGATGACTTGCCTTGTGCGCTGTCTGCGCCGGTCGTTGACGGCGTGACCTATGTGACCCCCGATGGCGCACGTGTTGCCTGCGGCGGCCTGGTTCGTGTGGGGCTTGATGCCGGCGAGGCTTCGGGCGCTCTTGAGCGTAAACGTCGTATCCGCGAGCTGGAAGGCCTGGAGCCCGATCTCGCTGCCGTGTTTGAGCATGTTTCGGATCAGGTCGTCGAGGCCAACGCTGCCGTTGAGGAGGCCCGTGCTGCCGAGGGCGATGCTGCCGGCGAGATCGCCCGCCTTGAGGGCGAGCGTCGCTCTCTGCTGTCCGAGATCGGCCGCCTGGAGCAGAGTGCCAACAATGCCGAGGTCGAGCGCGTGCGCATTTCCAAGCGCCGCGAGCAGGCTGCCGAGGCCGTTCGTGCCGCACGTCCGCGCGTGGATGAACTTACCCGTTCGCGTGACGAGTCCCGTGCGCAGGCGAGCGACTTAGGCTTGCAGATTGCCGAGGCCAACGACGAGCTCGATCGCGTTCGGCGCGATGACTTCGAGGCCGCCGGTAAGCTCGCCGACGCCAAGGTGCGCCTGGCCCAGACGAGCGAGCGTCTTCGTTCTCTGAGGGGCCGCGTGCCCGACCTGGAGCATCGCCTGGAGGGCATCGACCGCCGTATCCGCGGAACACGCCAGGCCTCGCGCTCGCTTGAGCTGCTGCGCCTTCGCGTCGATCCCATGCACGAGCGCTATTCTGCCCTGTTGGAGCGCGCCTCGGACTGGGCTGCGCGCCTGCGCGATCAGGCAACGCTTGAGGAGGCGGACTCGGCTTCGCTTAAGAAGACCATCGAGGACGCCAAGACCGAGGTCGCCCGCGCCAAAGAGAGGGTCGATGCTGCCGCCACGACGCAAAATGAGTTCAAGGTGGCGCGCGGCAAGCTCGAGGTGCAGGTCGAGGCTGCCATCAAGGCCATCACCGCTGACGGTACCACGGTGCTCGAGGAAGCGCTCATGCTGCCGGCGCCCACCGACCGCGACGCCGCCGAGCGCGAGCTCAACCAGCTCGTGCGCCAGATCAACAATCTGGGCCCCGTGAACCAGGTTGCCATGGAGGAGTACGAGCAGCTCAAGCGCCGCGCCGATTACATCGAGGAGCAACTTGCCGATCTGGAGAGCGCGCGCAAGGCGCTCACCAAGATCACCGTGGCGATCGACCGCAAGATGCGCAAGGCGTTCCTGGTGACCTTTGAGAAGGTCGACGCGAATTTCCGCGAGATCTTCGCCATGCTCTTCCCAGGCGGTCAGGCTCACCTTGAGATGACCGATCCCGAGCATCCGGCCGAGACGGGCATTGAGGTCGTGGCGCAGCCGCGCGGCAAGCGCATCACCAAGATGATGCTCATGTCGGGTGGCGAGAAGAGCCTGACGGCGCTCGCCCTGCTCTTTGCCGTGTACCGTACGCGCACGGTGCCGTTCTATGTGCTGGACGAGGTCGAGGCGGCACTTGACGACGCCAACCTGTCCAAGCTCATCGGCGCCCTCGATGTGCTGCGTTCCGATACGCAGCTCTTGGTAATCTCGCATCAGCGCCGTACTATGGAGGATGCTGACGTTCTCTACGGCGTCTCGATGCAAGCCGACGGCGTCAGTCGCGTCGTCTCGCAAAAACTCGATCGCGAAACCGGAAAGGTCGTGAATGCATAATGGGATTCTTTGACGCACTCTCGCGCGGACTTGAGCGCAGCCGCGAGGCCCTTAACGAGGTCTTCTACTTTGGCGGTGAGGTCGACGAGGATTTTTGGGAGGACCTTGAGGACACCCTCGTTATGGGTGACATGGGTGCCGAGGTCGCCATTCAAGTCTCCGATGACCTGCGTGATGCCGCTGCCAAGAAGAACCTCAAGACCGCCCCGCAGCTTCGCCGCGCCCTGGCCGAGCAGCTCGAGGGCCATTTTGTGCCTGTTGAGCGCGACCCGTTTTCTGATACGCCGAGCTGCGTGCTGTTTGTCGGCATCAACGGCGCCGGCAAGACCACCACGGTCGGCAAGATTGCGAGCGCCATGGCCGCCCGCGGCAAGAACGTGGTGATCGGTTCGGCCGACACCTTCCGCGCCGCCGCCATCGAGCAGCTCGATGTGTGGGGCCAGCGTGCCGGCGTACCCGTTATCAAGCGTGACCGCGGCTCCGATCCGGCGAGCGTGTGCTATGACGTGCTCGACGAGGCCGATAGGCGCGGCAGCGACCTGGTACTCATCGATACCGCCGGTCGTCTGCACACGAGCCCCGAGCTCATGCGCGAGCTCGCCAAGGTGGTCAATGTGACACGTAAGCGCGCCGCCAATATGGCCGCCGGTCCCATGCCGGTCTCGGTCGTGCTTGTGATTGATGCCGCCACTGGTCAGAACGGCCTGAACCAGGCGCTCGAGTTTAACGAGGCGCTGGGCCTGGACGGTATTATCATGACTAAGCTCGACGGCACGGCTAAGGGCGGTATCGCCATGGCCGTGGCCGAGAAGCTCAAGCTCCCGATCCTGCGCATCGGCGTGGGCGAGCAGGTTGATGACCTGCAGGAGTTTAACGCCAAAGATTTCTGCCGCGCCCTGGTGGGCGAGTCCAACTAAGGAGTAACCAGTGTTTGATTCCCTGAGCGATCGCCTCAACGACACATTTGACCGCCTGCGCGGCAAGGGTAAGCTGACCGAGGCCGATATTACTTCGGCCATGCGCGATATTCGCATGGCGCTACTCGAGGCCGACGTTAACTTTAAGGTCGTCAAGGAGTTCGTCGCCAAGACCAAGGAGCGCTGCATGACCGCTGAGGTCATGGAGTCGCTGTCGCCGGCACAAAACGTCGTCAAGATCGTGCTCGACGAGCTCACCGAGATGCTCGGCTCAACCGAGAGCAAGCTCGTCTTTAGCAACCGCATTCCCAATGTCATCATGCTCGTGGGCCTGCAAGGCTCCGGTAAGACTACGGCGGCCGTAAAGCTGGCCTACCTGCTCAAGAAGCAGGGCCGCTCGCCGCTGCTCGCCGCGTGCGACGTCTACCGTCCCGCCGCTGCCGACCAGTTGGCCACGCTCGGTGGCGAGATCGGCGTGCCGGTCTTCCGCGGTGACGGCGCGCACCCGGTCGACATTGCCAAGGGTGCCATCCAGGAGGCCGTCGACCACCTGCGCGACGTGGTCATTGTCGATACCGCCGGTCGTCTTCAGATCGACGAGCAGATGATGCAGGAGGCCGTCGACATCAAGAAGGCCGTCAAGCCCGACCAGGTGCTGATGGTCGTCGATGCCATGACCGGCCAGGATATCGTCAACGTGGTCTCGACCTTCGCCGAGCGCACCGACTTTGATGGCGTGATCATCTCCAAGCTCGACGGTGACGCCCGTGGCGGTGGCGCACTTTCGGTACGTCAGGTGACCGGCAAGCCCATCAAGTTTGTGAGCATGGGCGAGAAACCCGATTCGCTTGAGCCGTTCTATCCCGATCGCATGGCCAAGCGCATTCTGGGCATGGGCGACGTCGTCGGCATTATCGAGAAGGCCCAGGAGGCGGCTGATGCAGAGCAGCTTGAGGCTGCCGAGCGTATGCTGCGCGAGGGCTTCACCATGAACGATATGCTCGACCAGATGAAAGCCGTCAAGAAGATGGGTGGCATGAAGGGTATCCTGGGCATGCTCCCCGGTGGTCAACGTGCACTCAACCAGATGGGCGGCAACCTGGACGAGGGCATCTTCGATAAGAACGAGGCCATCATCATGTCGATGACCAAGGAGGAGCGCCTGCGTCCCTCCATCATCAACGGCCAGCGCCGCGCGCGTATCGCCAAGGGCGCGCGATCTGCGCTT
>OAVX01000436.1_pt1 | contig 25183 bp, 14 predicted proteins | sample 1476471 | NCBI WGS metagenome assembly OAVX01 (sample SAMEA2580114, study PRJEB22360) | human gut metagenome | biome: human gut; feature: human-associated habitat; material: faeces | place: Denmark | collected 2008/2010
GGTTGACATAGAACCGAATTATAATAAAAAAATAGTGCCGGTGTTTCCACCAACACTATTAACACTATTTAATATAGAATTTCCTCTTACTTTCCTACTCGAACTGTCATCAGAATATCATCAATATAGTCGTAAGCTTTTTCGAAGTTTTCCCTTAGTGCCTTATCTTGAATTTCCGCTGGATCTCCTCGGAAATCTGCACCGTAGTAGATGCCATCTTTATGAGCAAGGATCACAGGACCATTACACCAATCAGTCCTCGGATTTTTGACTTTTGAAAGGCGAAAGAGAAAACCATCGCCACCTATTTGTTCATTCGACTTTTCATAGAAACAAAGCTCGTCGTTTTCGAGCTTGTAATCAATATTTGCATCTTTCGGTAAAATAAAGGACATATCTATTTCCTTGATGTAGATCCGTTTCGCTCCAGGAATATCCTTTTGAGGATAGCTTCCGACGGTGACGATGCGCTCGTTTGGCATCCATTGGACTGAAAGCCCCGTCGCCTCCCCTAAGTAACGCGCCGGAATAAATGTGCGATTTTTTTCTAGATATGGCGCGACATCCATCGCCACATCTTTTCCGTTTTGACGATAAGATTTTATTCCGATCGTCATCACGACTTTTTCTTTACCTTTCGTTAAAGTTGCTTCCTTTTTATCTTGATTCCACGACACGACATAGCCTAATTCTTCAGTGACCGCACGCAAAGGAAGAAACGTTCGATTGTGACGGATAACGGGCATCACATCTTCTTCTAAGGGTTCCCGCCCATTAACGTAAACTCCAACGTAACGTCCAACAGGAGAAGGTCCCTTCGCCAAGGCTACTGAAGGGAGAAGCAATAAACATGATAACAATACTGCCATCTTTTTCATTAAAGGCCTCCTACACTCATTCATCTATGCATTCATCTATCTATACGTTAAGCTATCTATGGATCATATGCCATTATACCGAATAGCTTTATACTGACTCTCTACTTTCGATTTTGAACGTATTGTATGAGATACTCGATCATATCCATTTAATTTCGTTGCTTCATACAATACATAGTCCCCGTTGCTGTCACGCTTTTCAAATAACATAACGTGTTCTTCCGGATAATTCAGGGCATCTCCTGGTTGCAGACTGCTATACGAAATCCGTCTTGCCACATTTTCAATTGTAGTTGTGCCTCTTTTGGATGTTAGGCCCCAACATCTACTTACATATCCTGAGCAATCTAAACCAAAGGTATTTCCAACTTTGCCAGACCTTGTATTAATATTTCCTGCTCTGCCACCATTCTTTAACCCTCGAATAAACGATTCCTTAGTGTCAAAGCCACCCCAACAGTATGGCATACAAGTATATGTTCCAGCGCCATTAATATAACTAGGTTTAGAGTAACCTCTCATTGCACTGATGTTTCTACTGGTACATTTCCACGAGAAAGATGTATGGTATGAACGAGCAATATTCATAATTTGACTCCTCGAAATTGAGGCCTGCACCGGAGAAGGCACTACTTCAGGGGAAATCTCAATTCCACTCTTCTTATCAATAGTTTCTGGTTGGCCTTCTACAGTAGTTGCTACTATCTTCAAAACTTCTTGATTTTCTTTTGCATTATAAATTTTTCCATTATCAAAAATAAAGGGCTCTAGCATATCTGCGTGTGTTATTGCTTCTTCTTCATTGATAATATTACTATTTGGATCTATTTCATCCAAAATACTCGTGCTTTTCCCATTTATATTTACGGTTTTACTAACCAAAAAATTTCCCTTTTCATTTACACCAAGTAATTTGGCTCCATATAGGGGATAGTTAGAGATAATCTTTAGATTAGCTAATAGCTCATTATTTAAGTTCGAAACTGTCATAGTTCCGTTGTACGCATTTTCGCTATTCTTTTCTAAAGCAAAAGTATAAATATATTCATTGGAAATTCGACCAATAAAATTATTCACAGCTACAAACCTTTTACCTTGATCCATATATTGAATTGTGTGCTCTGTATCATCAAAAAGCGTAATATAGATACAACCATTCACAACTTCAAATTCGGAGATAGCCTCATTTTTCCCTAGATCAATGTCCTTGATTTTGGAACTACCGTTTACTCCAATTATCTCAATCTGTCCATTTGCTATATCTAAAATATAGATATTGCCTTTATCTTCGCATATCATCGATGGAGACTCTAAGCGGACTGATGCATCCATTCTTCCTTCTGTAGAGGATACTTTACTTACTTTATTTTTCGCATTATCCAAGATAAATATATTTTCTTGTTCCACATCAAAATCCGTTGGACCATATTGATTACCTTCTTGGTCATAGTAAATACCAAAAGAGGAATCTTGTCTATTATTTTGGGCATTGTTCTTATTCAATATAGATATTGCATGGTTCATGTGTAATACAGGGATTTGCTGATGGATCGACTCTATTGGTTCTTCCAAAACAACTTCTTCTTGTGCATGTACAGGGATGCTAGACGCTACTAAACATAAAGCAACAATCGCAAACCTAATATTATTTTTAAAAGTCATCCTGACCACCTTTCTAATAGAAAAATTTTACAAAACAACAGAATTACACACTACTCCAACAATACAGATTAAAAATCACCCCCTATTAAAATTCCTAGTGCTAAAGTACTAAAAGGTTTTCCTCTTGTTTAATTATACAACCTTTTACCATGCCCCGCAATGTCTTTTTCCTGCCAATGCTATAGGAAATCTCTAGAAATAGACCCTTTCATCTACTTTCTGTCATATTAATGACTTACCAATTCACAAATCGTTCTTTATCTAGACAGCTCTTTTTATATCTTTTGATTTTCAATTTTCTTTAATGCTATTTTCTTTGCCTGCTCATAGCTAAGTTTTGTCTTGTCTACTTTACTTAGCTTTTCCAAAAACAAAGGCTGATAAACGTTAGCTTGCCCAATGAAGCTTTCCATCTCAATAATATTTTTAAAATCAGGCATTCTAGACTTTTTTCCTTGTAGGATCTCCTTATATAGCTTCTTCATATAGAGAATAACTTTATAGTCTCTATCGATATTTTCAAAATGGAAAATTTCTTCTAAATTAATTGATTTAGGAATTTTAAAGTACGTCAAACTATTAATCGTATCTAGATAAAAGTCTCTAAACTCTTTCTCCATCTTTTCTTTTTCTTCTTTCAGAGTATAGAACTCTCCGTCAAGATAATCTGAAAGAAGACCATATTTAATTTTCAAGTTTATTGACCTATCCCAATATAATGTGCCTATCTTTTGAGCTTGAAAATAAATTTGAATTATATTAGATCTACTTTCAGTTTCTCCAAGTAATTGCTGAATCTTTGTTTCATAGACCAACTCTAGGGGCGTTACTAGCTCTAATATCATTTTTTCGCTTATACCTAGAACTATTCCTTCTTCATTTTTAAAGACTATTATAATTCTCGTTAGTTTCCCCATGAGATTTATTTCATAGGCATCGATGATATCTTTTTGTTCTAATTCTGTCTCAAAAGCTTTTAGATCTATCTTTTGACCTATTACATCATTCACCCTAGAAATAAAGTCATTTATTGCTTCATATCTTATGGCATTAATTTCTTCTTCAAAATTGACAATCTCATCGCTAAAAAGTGAATAGCTTGACTCCATGAAGGCTGAATATAGATCGTTTAAAATCGTTTCATCTTCTATAAATAGAAAATATTGAAAAAAAGCCTTTAAATAGGACTCGGTATCTTCACCTATCTCTCTAGCGATCATCTCTATCTTCGAATCTGTCATGCTTGGTCACCTCTTTATTTGTTTTCTCAGAAAGTTCAAGCTTCCCTGTTTCTTTAAGTTTGTGGATGTGTTGAGAAAGATCTAGTGAAGTGATATTAAGTTTTATAAAGTCTTCTAATGACTGTTCTCTTCTTATATCTATGATCTCACCATTTAACTTTGTAATTAGCTCGGGTTGATCGAGTAAATTACAAGATATATCTATTTTCCGTTGACCATCAATCTTTTTGGTCATGAGATGTACATCTCCTAGGTCGGTAAAATCAATATCTGAATAACCCTGAGAGGCAATACAAAAATCTGATAATTTCTCTTTAGCTTCTTCCAGAGACTGATCGAATGAAATATCTCCATCATTGAATTTCAGATTAATTTCCGTAAGCCTATTCATTTTCTCTACATATTCCTCCTCATTTATAAATGGTTTTAACACTTCTTCTTTGGCAGTTTCTAAGTTTCTTTGTTGTTCTTTTAGTCGCTCTTCCGTACTATTTATTAGTTCCTTAAAATATTCCGGAGATGTCATGTTTTTTATTCTTGTGATATTCCAGTGCCCCGCCTTCGAAGCGAGTTCTTTATAGTTACGTTCCTCTCCTGCGATATTTAAAATATATTGCTTGTCGATAGAACTGTAATCTATGAAGATTTTAAATCCTTCATACTCTGCAAATGGTGTTGTTTTCTTAATACTTCCCTGATAAGACTCTATAAAGGCTTTTGCAGCCTCTTTTTCATCTTTATATACATTTCCATTAATTTTAATTTCAAAAGGCTTATTCTCGCTTCTACGAGCTCTTTCTAAATCCTTATTTATAACATTCATGTTATTTTCAAGTTTTTTCATGGTTTCAGGATATACATTTGCTATTTGATTTTTAAGTTGATTTATATTCTGCAAATAACCAGCTTTTTCAATGCTCAATCGATTAACATCATTTTCTAGTTCCATCTTTTCTTTAATCAAAGGATTGTTAGCACATAAAGCTTTTATCTCCGCATAGTTTAAGGTGATTTCATCTACGTCTTCAATGGATCGAAGAGCCGATTCTTCTGTCATTAATTGACTGATAAATCGTTGCTTGTTCTCTAGAATTTGATACATATAGGCATCGAATGTTCCTTCGGTAATATAAGTGTATTCGAATACTTCCTTATTTTCATTTCCTTGTCTTACCATGCGACCAAGCCGTTGTTCTCTATCTGCCGGTCTCCACGGGCAATCTAAATGGTGTAAGGCGATAGCCCTGTCTTGCATATTCGTACCGGTTCCCATTTTTTGAGTAGTACCGATGATGACTCTAACATCGCCTGAACGAACCTTCGCAAATAGCTTTTCTTTTTCTGCAGGAGTATTGGCATCATGTATAAAGGCAATTTCTTGGCTTTTGAGACCTTTTTTAATGAGTTTTTCCTTAAGATCATGATGAACATTAAATTCATCTTTATTCGGAACAGATAAATCAGAAAATACAATTTGTGTGGATTTACTATCCATAGTTTGATTATAGATTTCTACAATCTTATCGACGCAAGCATTCACTTTACTGTTGTCTTCATCTGGCAGCATCGGGTCAAATACCCTTTGATCAAGTGCCAGTTTACGCCCGTCGTTCGTGATCTTTAGCATATTGTCAATTCTAGGATCAATCCCGGATTTTACCTTGTCAGCTCTGGAAGAGAGATCTTCGATAATCTCTTTTTGTAATTCGCTAGGCTTTACCTTTACTACTTCAGACTTTAGATCAGGAACCGGCAAATCTAAGCTTTCAGGCATCTTTATATCTGCAAAATTTAAAAATTGTTTTTTTAGTTCTGGCATATTATTGAATCGATTAAATTTTGTTTTCATCTTATAGCTTGTACCATCGACCGATAGTTCAAGCACATTTTTAATCTCTCCAAAGGTGGAAGCCCAAGCGTCAAAATCCAATAATCCGGTTCGGACAAGATCTTCATTGTTCAAATACTTTTGCATAACAAAAAGTTCGCACATAGAATTTGAAACAGGTGTCCCGGTTAAAAAAAGAAGACCTTTACGACCGGTCTTCTCATCTAAATATTTAGTTTTCATATAGAGGTCATATGCCTTTTGAGACGCACTATTGCTAATTCCACTTACTCCTGTTAAACTCGTGGGAATTTGTAAATTCTTGAATTCGTGAGCTTCGTCCACAACTAGCTTGTCAATTCCCATTTCCTCAAAGTTGACAATATCATCACGGCGTTTTTCTTTCATTAACGCCTTTATTTTCGACTCTAGTTTTTTCTTCTTTTGCTGTAATTGCTTGACGGAAAACCCTTGTGTGTATTTATTGCAAGAATTTAGTTTTAGATCGAGTTCTTTCAATTGTTCTTGTAGGAATCTTTTTTCATATTCTTGCGACACGGGAATCATACCGAACTGACTGTGTCCTACAATAACGGCATCATAATTTCCACTGGCGATTTTCGCCATTAATTTATGCCTATTCTTTTTTTCAAAATCCTTTTTTGTCGCCACAAGGACCTTTGCGTCTGGATATAATTTTAAGAAGTCTCTACCCCACTGCTCCGTTAAGTGATTGGGTACGGCGATCATAGCCTTAGATGATAGACCTAAGCGTTTCGATTCCATTATGGCTGCAATTGCAGAAAAAGTCTTACCTGCTCCAACTGTATGAGCTGCCAACGTATTTCCGTGGAATATTGATTTGGCTACTACGTCTTTTTGATGTGGACGCAAGCTAATAAGCGGATTCATGCCGCTAAACGGAAGATTTTCTCCTGTATACTTTCGAATAACTATATTGTTAAATCGCTCATTATAGATCTTTTCTAATTCACTTGTCCTTTGAGGATCACTGAAAAGCCAATTCGCAAATTCTTGCTTCATGTATTCTTGCTTTTGTTGTACCAAAATCGTTTCTTTTTTGTTTAGTACTTTTTGTTCCTTGCCATCGACATAAATTGTATCTTCAATTTTTAATCGTTCATTCTGATTAAGTGTTTTCTCCAAAATATGCCACGAGTTCATACGACGGGTGCCAAATTTAGTCGTACTATAAACGCTCCAGTCATTCCCTTTATCAGGTACATACCACTTCGACGTGGCTTCCGAAAATTCAATCCGCTTACTTCCACCTAACACTTCTCTACAGAAATCAGAAATATACCTCTCAGGAATCCATGTAGAGCCTAGCCTAAAGCTTATATCTTTCGCTTTAATTGCTTCAGGTATTGCTGATTCGAGGGCTTCTATCATCGATTTTCTTTCCTCTACTGTAAAAGAGTCGATATTTGCTTGGAACGTTTCTATTTTTTTGCGAATATCACCGGATAAAAAATCTTCACGATATACTAATTCTCCTGTACCTCTCTCGCTTTTAAAAGCCAGCTTTTTCTCTAAAAGATCGTTTTTAATTTCTGCGGAATCTCTTCCCATAATTTCAGACATAAAATTCAGATCAATTCTACCTTTGTGATTGAGAGAAAGAATGACAGCATCTACCAGATCTTCTGTATGCTCAGGAACTTCTACTCCCTTAATAACACGTTCTCTGAAGACATCAGCCTTCTGTTCAAACTTACCGTCATTATCTAATTCTTCTAATGCTAGAAGAATGGCAATGGAGTCGTCTCCTCTGAAAGCTTTAATCTTCGAAGGTTCATTAATGCGACCGTGCTTTTCGACAAATTCATCATATACACTATTGAGCTTTTCCATTTCCTCATCGATCGCTTTACTATCGAAATTATTATATTCCAGGTAATAAAGTTCTTTAACTGTATCACGTAGCTCGATCATACCGCTAAGCAGCTCGACATCTTGTGAGATCTCTTCGACGACGTTTTCATTCTTGTAGTATATTTTATCTCCTACTTTACAGTAGGTGTAATCCTCTACATCAGACAAATCAGGCAGTTCCGCTGTAATTTGATTTTCTTCTTTTTTAGGTTCGATCGACCGTTCATTCGGCTCTTTGTATATACCTTTAGGTAGATTTTTAATGGCTTCTTCAAAGAGTACTGAAAAATCTTTATCGCCCAGCTGACAAGCAGCAACCTTCCCGAAAGGACCAGTTCGCTCTACCATAGTTCCAATGATCATTTCAGGGTGTTCTATAAAATACTGATTCAGGGATATTCCGTTTTCATCTCTCCCCAGCTCATTCCAGGTGCGATCACTGTTTTCTCCCTTTTGGAAAAATAAAATATCGGAAGTGACAGACGTTCCTGTCTGCTTAAAAGCTTCTTCTGGTAATCTTATAGCCCCTACCAGTTTTGCTCGATCTGCCATGTAGTTTAAGAACTCACTATTTGTCTTATCCATTGTTCCTTTTGATGTTATAAAAGCAACAATGCCACCATCGTGAACTTTATCCAGAGACTTCGCAAAAAAGTAATCATGAATTAAAAAATTCTGCTTACTATAAGCTTCATCATATAGCTTGTAATTTCCGAAGGGAACATTACCTATTGCTATATCATAGTAGTCATCTTGTAGTTTCACATCTTCAAATCCCGAAACTTCAATAGTAGCTTCCGGATAAAGCTGTTTTGCTATGCGACCGCTTAGCGTATCTTGCTCTACTGCATGAAACGATGACGGCTCCAAACTCTTTGGTAAATTGCCTATAAAGTTTCCTATTCCGGCACTCGGTTCTAAAACATTTCCGCCTTTAAATCCCATGTTCTCTAAAGCACTGTAGATTCCATCGATAATCCCATTCGACGTATAAAACGATGTTAACGTGGACTCTTTAGCGGATTCATATTCCTCTTCCGATAAATATTGTTTAATTATTTCTCTTGAACGCTCCCATTGTCCACCTTTTGTTTCATTAAAAACGTCTGCAAGACCGCCCCAACCGACATAGTTTCCTAAAATTTTTCGCTCGTCACTTGTAGCATATCGACTTTCGTTCTCACAACGTTTGAGGACTTCTAACGCTTTAATATTATTTTCCAGTCGGACAGAAGGCGGATCAAAATCCTTAACTAAATCGAAGCTTTGTTTCTCATCTTTTACAGAAACATTTTGTACTTCACGTACATTGAGTTCATATTTTTCAGCACTGGCTTCAGTAAACTCATCTAGGATATTTCCTGTATAGCTTCGATCGGTTAAATCTACGAGGGCAGCTTCAATATCAGCATAACTTTCATAATCAAAATCGTTATTATTAATCCAATAACCATTATACAAAAAAACCGATTTTAGTTTTTGTTCATTTAAGTCTAGGAGAAGATCTGCCTCATATCCCAAACGACCATTTACACTATCTTTAATAAGGCTCGGCTCTTTCAATACACCTTTCGGTATTTGTTTTCGATTGAGTAAATAGAAGTTCCCTTCAATTCCCTCAATTTTTTCAAAATTCTCTTTCTCTAGCGTGGAAACGACTTGCTGCTTAATCGGCTCTTCTTTAATTCTGAGTAATTGATCTTCGAGATATGCAAACTCTTGTGCATTAGCTTCTTCTCCATCTCCAATATCAATTCGACGATGCTCGATTCTTTCGCCATCGACATAATGGTCAAAATAAAACTTGAAATAGCCCATATAATCGTCTGTCATTTCATTATTTGCGTCGATTCCAACGTTTCTGTTGTGATTGAATACCAACTGATCTTTTTCTTTGATATCGTTGATTAGTTCCTGTGTTACTAATTGGCCCGAATAATCAGGAATTAGAGGATCATTTTCATTAAATTCAACAATCCAATAGTTATTGCTCTTGTCTTCTGAGTCTTTTTCTAGGTTCGTTTCTTGCTTATCGAGGTATAGACCTTGAAGAATTAAGTCATCAACATACTTAGCCGCATTTGACCAGGTAAGAAAAACTTCAGAACAGTTTTCCTTTTCTAATTTAACTCCTCTTGAATCATGTTCTTCTTGACTGCTACTGGAACCCGGAAAGACCGGCATACGACCACCCGTGCCGTACTCATCTCTTAAAAATTCTGCCTTTTCCGTTAAACCGTGATCTTCCGTGAAAAAACGATAAATTCGTTCTTTTCCTCCTGACATTCCACTTCCGCTATGAAAGAAGTCATATATTTCATCTTCTGTAATAAATGACTTCACTCCTTTGTTTTCTGTTAGGTTTGTCTTGTATGCACGACGTTTTAATTCGAGTTCACTTAATTTTTGATAAAGATCATCTACCTTATGAAAGTTAAATCGCAGAAGATCTTTGTCATCTTTATATGCTTCTAAGAAGTCGCTATATTCCTCTTTGATGCCTTGGAGAGAAACGGGATTTGATAGCAATGCCGCAATATCCTTGGTATCTTCTGAGAAGCCTCTTCGTTCGTTCTTTAGTGTTTTGAAATAGCTTCCTGTGCTTTCCGCATTTAGATCGTGTATTAAATACCATAGCGATTCTGCAATTTTCTCCCTCTCGAAAGTGAGTGCATTTTCTAATTCTTCCTTCGTAGCGAAATCGCCGGTTTGGAGGAGTTCGTCAGTTCTTTTCGCTACTTCTTCCCACGAAATCGTTGTATAGCTTTCCTTAGCAGATGTACCATGTGCTATTTGAAGACCTTCGTCTGTATAATATGCTGCGATTTGATTGTCATCGATATAAAAACCGTTGCCACCTTTAAATGACTGCTTTAAAAAATCGCCTAATTCTTCTATGCTTTTGTCTTTTGAAAACTCTGCAACAATAGCAAGTCTTCCTCCATCAACATTCCCACCATGAACTAATATAGTATCTATAACTTCCTGAGTGATAGGTGTGGGAGGAAAGTTAAATTTCAATTGTTGACTTAAAGCATTGGATTCGGGTAATGACTGTTCTACTTGATCTTTTGCCTTATTTTTGTTTACATCGAGTGCTAATTGACTAATCTCTCTAACTCTTTCCTCAGTTGATAAAACTTGAGGATTAAGTTTTTCCGCTTCGATGTAACTGTTAAAATCTATTTTTGTGAGTAGAGTCTTTAAGTTTTCTATCTCTCCATTAGATAACTCTTCTATTTTAAGTAATGGAGACAGCTCGTTTAAAACTTTTAGATTTTGAGTAAAAGAGATATTCCCATCTAAGATCATCGCTTGCAAGCAAACCTCGCCTATAATCTTATCCACTATTCCTGGAGAATAATGGCTGCTTAATGTCGCATTATAAAAATCGATCGTTCGATCAGCGTTTATATGAGCTAGGTACAAAAAATCATTTGTTTCTCTATCGTTTATATTTTGATCTGAAACTACATATCCATTCCCCAGACTGAAATAGCCTAGTTCATAGTCTTCGTTTTCATCTTCCCTGTTTCGTTCCTCTTCTCTTTCATCGAGTTGCCCAATACTCTGTACTGTGGAATCTCGATAATCGGCATCATATCGATCAATAACACCGTCGTTATCCATATCCATATCCAAGGCAGTTTTATTGTTTTGCTCATTTAAAAAAGAAGCCATATCTTGCTGAATGACTTCTTTTTGTGTTGCTTCCTCAGGTGGAAACATGACGAATCTATTGGATATTTCTTGTGTTATATCTTCTATGCGTAAATTAGAGTGTGCAGAATTATTTCTTCTAATTCCGTCTCGATTTGTAGAACCCCTTGTAGATAGGCTTGATAGTCGCTCTTCTGAAGATTGGAATCGATTTTCCGTTCCTCCATCATCTTCGAGCGGGATTCCTTGATTTTCTCCGCTTCCTCCTCTATATTCGCCAGATAGTTCATCAGTTGTCCGGTTACTTCGAGTTCGCTCAACAGTTCCATATCCGAAAGCTTCTCGCTCTCTCTGAGATACTTCCACCTCATGTGTCCGTATTTCCTGATCGGTCTTTGTTCGCTCTTGATTTTTGTCTCCGGAATCCAATATCCGTTGATCTTTTGATACTGTTTGTTGTTCATAACTTTGACTGTCATTTTGAGCCTCTCTTTCTATATAATCCTTAAATTCGTAGCGTAGTTGATTAATACTTTCTTTTGTTTGTTCATTTGCAAGTCTACCAACGACTAAAAACTCACTAAATGACAAGTTTTTTAAATTAGTAAAATCTATTTCTCTTAACTGTTCTTGAGGTACACCTATACGATAGAGTGTTTGATACAGAACAGTATGAAATAATACGTCTTTTTGGTTATCTGACAATTCATCAATTATATTTCGTGATGTTATGGATTCTTTTATTTCATCGCTAAGAGCCTGATACCAATTGGTACCATATTTTTCATTAAACGCCTCTCTGTTTATTTGCCATACAAAAACCTGGTCATTGTAGTTTACTTTAGTTCCTGTATCAGAAATGTCGAAAAGATAATTCATTTTTTGCGTGGTTTCGTCTGGTACTGCTATCCCGGCACTCCCACGTTTAACATATCGTCCTACTCGTGTCCAAAAGTCATACGGAGCGCAAGCTTTTGCATCAGGTCTTTGGCTGTATATAGCAACCTGTCTCATAAAATCATATTTATAGTTATAGGCAGCAGATTGCATAAACCCTTTCCATTGTTCAGCTTCAAGCAACCCCCCAATCGTATTATAAATATTATCGTAAATTTCATCATGTTTATTAGCGTTCATCTTCTACCTCCACATTACTATTCCATGGAATATATGTCAATACTAAATAAAAAAAGAGGTAACAAAAAATTTTGCTACCCCTTTCTTTCTTAATCTTTTATAGATCTAGAGCTTAAAACGGTGTTTCCATTTTATCTATAATCATATAATTGTCATCTTCATCTACAATGTTGTATTTACTTTTTAAAATTTCGATCGAGCGAACATAAATAGACGGCTCAGTTATAGTGGTCAATCCAAAATTAATAGAACGAATATTGAGCTTGCCCATGAGAATAACGTCTTGACCGTCTTCGAGATTTCCTAGCGTCGTCATTAAATTATTGTCTGTATCAGCAGACGAAATATAGCGACAGGGTACTAACATTTTTTCTTTCTGATTTTCTACTTCTAATTGAAAATTCATCGAATCAAAGGTTCTGCCATCTTTGCCCGTAAATTGTTCAACAGCTTCCTTTGAAACTACTTTTCCTGAAAACATGCAATGATTCATAATATCCTCCTAGATTTCTCTTTCATCTTGATTTTTCATTTTCTTATCTTCCCGATCGACTTCCTTATTTTTTTGTCTATCTTCTTTAGCTTTTAGCATCTTAAAACTATAAAGATGAACGGACGTCCGATCTTTTCCTTCTTTATTTTTATAGTGCTTTTCCGCACCTTGAACATGGACAAAATCTCCTTGTTTCAAGTCGGCGACCTTTAACGCATTCTTTCCATAAGCACTGATCGATCGAGAGGCTTTTTCTCCATTTTCATCTTTATAAACAATAAAGAAGTTAGCTACTTGAATTTTTTCACCTTCACGAGTCGTTATATCGGTAAGGCTTACATCTTGTGTCAGATTACCTCTTAAAGAAACAATGTCTTGCCTCTTTACACCTTCAAGAAGATCACAATCATTTAAATTGATTGAGACAGCCTTCTCTCCGGACTTTTTAGAGTATTCTTGCTCTGTTCCATACACTCGTATTAGATCTCCTTTTTTGAGATCCATGACTTTATCTATATTATGTTTATAGGCACTTACAGGGCGGTATTCTCTTTCTCCACCCTCATTTTCAAATACGATTGAAAAATTGGCAACGGAAAAGGGCTTACCTTCTTTAGATATTGCAGCTTCAATCTTGATATCTTCTGCAATATATCCTTCTTGTACAATTCTTTTTTTGTCTTTATTTTGAGTCATTGTTCTCTCTCCTAAACTATTTCTTGTTTTCAAAATCAAAAATCACTTCATGATCTGAATTCAATTTTAATTTTGCATTAAACTTATTGCCTTTCTTGGAAACAAAGCCTTTTATAAGTTTTGTCTCTCCATTTTCCAGAAGTTCTGCAACTTCTGATTCATTAATGGATTTTCTACACATTTCCGTGAAAATATGAAAATTACATTCCTTATTCGTACAAAAATAAACCTTCTTCGTCTTAATTATTGCATTACCACAAATAGGACAAGATCCAATTTGATTGCTGCGAATTAAACTTGAATCAGGTTCAAAATCTGAACAATGGTCTGTAATTTCCTTAATAATCTTCTTTAAAAAATTCTCAGCTTGATAGTCGCCGGTGGAAATTAAAGATAGTAAATTTTCCCACTGAGCTGTTGTCTTAGGATCTTTAATTCGACTATCAACTACGGTGATGAGTCTTTGTGCCTTCTCTGTAGACCTGAGATTCTTTTTATCTCTCACTAGATATTCGGACTGGATCAACTTTTCAATAATAGAAGCCCTTGTAGCAGCAGTACCTAAGCCTTTTCGCTCTATCTCTAAACTCGTATCTAGATCTTCAGTTCCCGCCGTTTCCATAGCTCCTAAAAGTGTTGACTCATTATAGGGTTTTGGCGGACTTTTCGTTTTTTCAACGATAGAGATATTTTCAATTGACAGAAGCTCATTTTCTTCAATTCTGAAAATTGGACTGTTCTCAAGGCTGATTTCTCTGTATAACTTCTCGACCGACTTAAAGCCTTCTTCTTCAATAATTTTGCCAACTGCTTGAAGTTTAACTTCAGGACGCTCTTTAAAGATAGCCTCTGCTTTTTGTTGCCTGATGATGTGATCTCCCGAAACCGATTCTAATAGCCTATAGTAAATGAGTTCATAAATTTTAATTTCTGAACTTGGCACATTATGAAGATCTTCATCTAAAGATTCTAGTGTCGGCAACAGTGCATGGTGATCAGAAACTTTACTATCATCAAACAATCGATCGTGATTGCTCTTTTTGTCGTTCATTTCGTATAACGGACAATGATGAATTAGTTCTTCCGTTGTACTTTTCATACCTTCAGTGAGATAACGTGAATCCGTTCTTGGATAGGTTATAAGCTTCTTTTCGTATAGACTCTGTGCATAATCTAAAGTCTGCTGGGCTGTGAAACCATACACTTGATTGGCTGTTTTTTGTAAACTCGTTAAATCGTAAAGACGAGGAGCGGAAGTTTTCTTTTGATCTTCAACATAGCTAGTAATTATAATATGTCTTCCCAGATCACCGGGAACATCTTCTTTCTTTTCCCATTGATTAATAGATCTAAAGAGGATCTTTTGATTGTCCTTGATCGCCTGTACTTCTAGTTCATAGTATTTGGATTTCACAAAGTTTTTAATAGCATTATCTCGTTCAACTACCATGGCGACCGTAGGTGTTTGTACTCTACCAATTGTTAGTTTTTCAGAATAACCTACAGTGTATAGGCGTGTATAATTCATTCCTACCAACCAATCGGCTTTTGCTCTTGCCAGTGCCGATTGATAAAGCGAGTCGAACTCACTTCCATCTCTTAACTTATCTAAACCCTCTCTTATGGCTTTATCTTCAAGTGAAGATACCCATAGCCTTTTTATGGGCTTAGAGCAGTTTGTCTTAGCATAAACAAGTCTGAAAATAAGCTCGCCTTCTCGACCGGCATCTGCTGCACAGATGATTTCACTTACTTCTTTTTGATTCATGAGTGCTTTTACTACTTTAAACTGATTCTGTGTAGATTGCACTACATTGAATTTCCATTGAACCGGGATCATGGGCAAAACTTTCAAATCCCAGTTTGCCCATGAATCGGTATAATCTTCCGGTACTGCCAATGACACTAAATGCCCGACACACCAAGTAACAATATAGTTTCCACACTCAAAATAGCCATTACGGCTATGACTATTGCCAATCACTTTTGCAATTGTTTTTGCGACAGAGGGTTTTTCTGCAACAATTAATTTCACAAGCTCCCTCCTTATTCTTCGTCGTCATCGTCAAATTCGTCTTCTGCTTCTATAAACTCGTCTTCCATGTCCTCCGCAAGTATATCGCCTTCATCTTCTAAGCCTTCTTCATTTGCTTCTTTCTTTTTCTTTAAATACTTTAAGACTAAAGCTACTGCAACTCCGCCTAGAATAATGGGTAACATTAGCATTCGCTGAATTTGTTTTTTCTTCTCTTTTTCAAGCCTCTTTTCTTCCTGGAGCTTTTCTCTATTTTCTTCTCGAAGCTTCCTACTTTCTTGCTGGAACTCTTCTCTTTCTTTTTCTCTCTCACGAGTTTCTTCCGTCAAGTTCTTGGTCATACTTGCGAGTTCTTGTTCGTCTGTCGTACCCAGTAATACTACATCTTCACTGTATTCGTCGTAATTTACTAATAGCTTTAAAGTCGTACCATTCGCCGTCGTAAAGGGAATTAAATCAAACTTATTACCTCTGGAGTTAAAGTCGTTCCCTTTCTGATCGACATTCATGATGATTCGACCTCTCGACTCATGAATATCATTTTTCTTCGAAGGATCAAAAGGTACAATCTTTTTATTCTGTTCCTGACTATCTTGATACTGAGGCGTATCTGAGCTAACGATTGTTTCTTCTTTTACGTCAGTCCCATATTCATTTATATTTGATTTTCCTGTAGCAAAGGCTTGTGAAGAAATGCTTAAAAAACACAAAGCCATTGCCACTATTTTTAGCTTATTCTTCATCTTGATCCTCTCTTTCGTCTTCATCATCTTCATCAAAGAGGCTCTGATCGATTTCATATAACTCTGTATCATCATTTTCGTCATAATCTGCCTCGTAGTCCTCGTAAAATTCATCGTCATCATCATCGTCAAGTTCATCGTCGTCAAACTCTTCATGTGTTTTCTTTTGATCTTTAAATCGTTTTGCGACGATAACACCGACAACGACTAAAATCATCAAGAAGATTGTTCCACCATTTCCTTTTTTCTCAGGTACTTCTTCTTTGTTTTGTTTTTGATCTTCAAGACGTTGTCGTTCAAGTTCTTCTTGCCGACGTTTTTCTTCTTCTTCACGTTCTTTTTCCTGTTGATCTAAATCTTCACCACTCATTACCTTCAAGCGGTCTTCGGAAAGTTCACTGAATAGTTCCGAGTCAATAATCTCTCCTGTGTCAGGATTTCTAGTTGTCACGAGATAGTATAGCTTCCCATTTTCAGCTCGGAATTTTATAAATTGCTGTACATCAGGCTTCTTTTCTTCCGGCTTTGCCATTGTCGGCGTAGTAGCTTTTTCAGGCACTGTTTCCGATTCCGTTTTTTGTTTAGGCTCAACTACAGCTTTTGGAGCAGACGGAGCAGTTTGTACCGTTGACTTTTGTGCCGGTGACGTTGGTGTAACTGCTTTTTTAGGAATTGGATTTCGTCTTGCTGCCGGTTTTGCTGCCTGTGTTTTTTTCGGCTGAGACGGCTGTTTTTTAGACTCCGGCTTTAACTTACTTTCTATATATCGATTCTGTGACGGATTGTTGTATAACTTTAATTTGTTGGCTATCTCCTGATTGCTCGCATAAATAGGCTGTGCAATTAGTAACATACCTAAACAAAGGATAAGCCCTTTTTTAATGTGCGATTTCATCTTCTCCTCCTTCTTCTTTGTCAGGAACTTCCTCGGAAGATTCCATCATATTTAATAAAGGAACTAAATCTTTAAGATCTAGTTCCTTTTCAACAAATATTTCTTCTACTTCTTTACCAAGATCAGCATAGTAATCTTCGTTTAGAACATCTAACTCTTTCTGCATATCTGCGATTTTCGATTCGAGTTTTTGAATCTTTGTTTTCTTTTTTATAACTTTTTCTATCGTCATTTTTTCTCCTTTACGGTAAATAACTTCCGAATCCAACAAGTTTACTTCTCCAGTAACTCGTATTAATGTTCGCTATAATGACACCTCTACTGGAACTGGCGTGTATCATTTTTCCATTTCCAATGTAGACTCCGACGTGTGATATCGGTTTACTCGTATTATAGGTTTTGTGGAAGAACACTATATCGCCAGGCTTTGCCTGATCTGCAGAAACCTTTCTTGCACCGTTGTACAAAGATACGGTTTCTCTCGGAATATTAATACCTTTTTGCTTATAGACGTAATGTACAAAGCCACTACAGTCAAAGCCTCGTGGACTTGTACCGCCCCAAACATAAGGAACGCCACTATAGCGTTGTGCTTCTTTTAATAGTGATGTTCGCCGTTCACTAACATTTCCTCCCGGCTTATAACCTTTTGGAAGTATCGCTACACGCACTTTGCGTCGTCCCCAATTGTAGGCTTCTTTTTTAGTTTCAAACAGCAAGTCAAGGCGTTTACCTTTAATGGCTCCACCTGTATCTTCTGCACGACAAACACCGTAGCCTTCTACCCATAAAACGGTTCCTAGCGGAATCACTTTCGGGTCAACAGCTACCACGCCTCGTACAAGTTTTGTCCCCATGGCAGTTCCATTGTAACCGCCATTTTCTCTAGGGTCAGGTGTGTAGGCAGTTGCAATAAAATAATCGCCTAAAGGTTTGGCTTCGCTTGGCATTGCGCCACCTTGACCCCAACCTCCGGAAGAGAAATCTATACTGCCTATGCTTGGACGTGGATTGTACATCTTGTACTGGACTCGTCCGCCTTCTGACCATAAATGAAAATACGGATTTAGTATTTGATTTTGGTCATTAATAATTTGAATAGATAGCTTACCTGACGCAGTACCGATTTGATCTCCGATTTTAACCTTACCGGTTTTGGTCGGACTAACTCCTCGATACTTAATCTTCCAACCTGTGTCATCAGTTAAAGTTAGACCACCGCTGCTCGAAGATACTGCACCGTCATTTACAGCTACTACCTTTTCACCGCCGGCATTAATATCCAACCAGTTATAAAGAGTAACCTTATTGTTTATAACGTTCCAACCGAACATTCTTGATATCTTGCCCTTCCAATCACTTTCTATTGGAGATTCGAAGAGCATGAAGTTACCTTTAGATTCCATATAAATATCGAATTTTTCAAGGTCTGTTACTTTGTCTGAGTCTCCTGAACTTCCAGAAATCTCCGGAGTAGAAGGTGGTGGTGTCGGCGGATTAGGCTTGGGTTTTGGCTTGCGCCTTCCATTGCCTTGAATAAAAGGTAGCGGATTGACAGGTTTGCCATTGACATGTACTTCGTAATGTAAATGAGGACCTGAACCGATACCGCTCCTACCTGTACGAGCAATAACTTCTCCACGTTGAACACTTGAGCCTACCGCCTTGGGCGCTCGACCGTTTAAATGTTGATATAACGTTCTCAGACCACCTCCATGGTCAACAACAATATACCAACCACGGAAGCGATTGAATTTATTCGTTATAACCCTTCCTGATTCTGAAGCGTAGACAGGCGTACCAACAGACGCACTAAAATCCACTCCTCTGTGAAATGTACTAGCTCCAGGTACAGGCGCTTTACGTGGACCAAAAGGCGAGGTAACTCTTATATGCTTTAAAGGCTGTGCAAATTGACCATTGCCATAATCTCCCATTTCGCCAGTTGCCCCTGAATAATCTCCTCCACCTAATCGAGAGCGAAGCACCGTTTCTAAGTCATTAGTATAAAGTGTCGCTTCTAAAATCTTATATAGGTAAGGGCTTCCATTCCGTCGGTAGCGTACTTCCGTGCGTTTAACAACTTTGTATTGATACTGTTCCTTGAATATACTCTCTAATTCTCCGGTAACATCTTTCAACTTGAAATCTTCAAATTTTACCGTTAAATATGCAATAAGCAAATGTGGATCGTGACCTATAGCGTCATCTACAACGTGATACTCATCAAAGCCAGGATAAACTTTCTCGATGTTTTGAAGCTCCCATTGTAGCTTTGCTTCTTTTTTCATGTAGTATTTGTCTGCTTCCGTAACATCGATAAAATCTGCAAGATAAGACGTGTTACCTAAATAGGTAATACCTACTAAAGATGATGATACACAAGAAAAAAGCACAAAAATAAGCAGCACGATGATGAGTGCCAGTGCTAAATATTTAGCACCTTCTTTTTCCCCGACCCTTTTAATCGCTTGACCGGGATTTTTCATCGCATTGCTTATTCTTTCTCTTAATGATTGAGCATTTGACGAAGCCCCTTTTGATTCTAAGTAGGATTCTCTTGCTTTTTTCTTATTCCTAGCTTTTTGATATGCCTTGTTAATCTTTTGGGTAGCTTTTCTCGTTTTAACGGCAGTCTTAGCTGCCTTGTTGCCAGTTTCAACTGCAAGATTCTGATCTGCATTTAGCTGATCTACCCGTCTAGTTGCTTCATCTTCAATGTTAAACTTGTGTTCTTTAACTTTATGAATCATTGATGATTCATCATTTTTTAATCGTGACGCATACTGCTTTCTTTTTTTAGCAGCTTTTAATGCCATTGCAGACATACCGACGCTTCGTGCTACGGTGTCAGCACCGGCGTTTTTATCTTTGTTTAATCTTGCAATTCGATCGGAAACACTTTCGAGTTTTTGATCGAGTTTTAAATGTTCAGCATTGACCTTTTCTTCGTCATCAAAGAACATTTTGTCCGAGAATCGTTTTTCTTTTTTTAAATCAGACTCTTTTTCTTGTTCATTACGATATTTTGAAGAATAGGCTTTTTTAATTAGCTTCTTCTTTTTCGCAGCACTATTTGAGTTTTCGGGTTCAGAGTTAAAGAGAAGGGATTCTTTAATATCCTTGTTTGTATATTCTTTTTCCGAATCCGCTCTTGCGTCTTCTCGCTCGTCTAAATCGCCATAATGTTGAACATTCGAATCCCTGAAGTCGGCATCATATCGATCAATAATACCGTCACCGTCGAGATCCATTTCATCTGTCATCTTAAACTTTTGAGCTTGAGCCGAAGAATTTTGTCTTTCCGCCTCCACTTTATTGTCAGCCACATCTGTCTGATATCTTTGATAAACAGTGTTCGCCTGTTTTTTCCTAAGCTTTTCTTTTTTTGGATCTTTAACACTATTACGATGTTGCCGTACAGAAGATCGATCAGCATCATAAAAATTTTGATCGGCGTAAGACTTAGGCTGACTACCGGTAGATGGCTCTTTCTCTTTTGATGAAAAATTCTCGTTAGAGGTTTTTCTTTTATTCAGCTTCTCGTATTTCTCTTTTCTTTCCGTTAAATCGACTACACGATTAGCGGGCTTGTCTACGAGTTCACGCTGAATAGCAGCAGAAAGAGGCGATTGAGTCGGAATAAACTTTTGATTTTCCAGTTCTTGAAGATAATCTTGACGACGTCGTTCTTCTTCAATTCGGCGTTCGTCAATTTTTCTGTTTTCTTCTAATCGCCGTTCTTCGTCTCGCCTTCTTTGTTCTAGCTCTTTAGCATATTCCTCTCTTTCACGCTCCCTACGCTCTTTTCTCATGAGGTTTTTTCTATAATTTAACCTCTTTTGCTGTTCATAGGAAGCCGTTAATTGAGCATTTATAGCTTTATCAGTCTTTCTAAAGTCTTGCTTAACGCTTTCTTGTTTCTTTATATTTTCTTGCTGATTGGTAAAGGCTCGATAGTCTTTGAAAGATGAAGCATGAAAAGATTCGTGCTTGGCATTGTAATCGTCTCTAGTTCTGTTCAGAGATTGGCTATAATTCTCCTTACTCTTTTGTACCTTGGAAGAATCGATAGGCTGTTGGCTAGGCTTATTTTTATAATTGTTTCTTTTCAAAACTTCACCTTCCTATCTAATACATTTTCTCTCCCGGTTTCGTTGTCATGAGTTTGTAGAGTTTCGTTTCCTTCGGGAACTTATCTATAAATGGCACAATAACATTGCCAAAGTATAATAAGCCCTCTCCTTCACCTGAATTGGTGATATAAGACAGTTGATCTTGTGAAATACCGAGACGATGAGCTAAGATTTCACGGTCGCCAGAAGCTTGGTTTAACATTAAAACAAAGTCTGAGTTTTCGATGATGTTTTCAATCTCTTGACTTAGTAGTAAGTCCTTAACGTTTTGTGTGATACCAGTTGGGATTCCTCCCCACTTTCTAAACCGCTTCCAGATTTCCACCGAATATTCCGCAGTTTGCTTTTCTTTTAGCAGCAAGTGGAACTCGTCAATGTAAAAACAGGTCTTTTTAAAGTTGTCTCTGTTAATGGACACTCGATTCCAAACTTGGTCTTGAATAATCAGCATACCTAGCTTCTTCAGTGCATTACCCAAGTTTTTAATGTCGTAGCAAATGACTCGATTGTTAGCGTCTACATTTGTACGATTGTTGAAAACTCGAAGGGAACCTGTTACATAAATTTCAAGAGAGGTCGCTAATCGCTCAGCTTCTATATCCTTTTGTCTCTTTAATTCATTGTATAGGTCTTCCAGGATCGGAATATTTTCAGGAATAGGATTTTCTAAATATTTCCGATAGATCGCTCTTGTACATCGGTCGATAATGGTAATTTCTGTCGGCTGTAAACCTTGCGTACCACCTGTGATCAGTTCGAATAGGGATAGAATAAACGACGCTTTAAACATGATTGGGTCGTCGCCGTCGGCGTAGTTAATATTAATATCCAAAGGATTAATATGATGTTTGGAGTTTGGTGATATTTCAACAACTTCACCACCTAGCGCCTTTACCAATGGCGAATATTCCGCTTCAGGGTCACAAATAATAATGTCATTATCTGTGATGAAGAAAGCATTCGTCATTTCCCGCTTGGCCGAGAAAGATTTACCGGCACCAGGAGTACCTAGAATCAGTCCATTAGGGTTTTTTAGTGTACCCCTATCTACCATAATCATATTGTTGGATATGGCGTTTAAACCGTAATAGAGGGCTTTCCCGCCCATAAATAACTCTTGGGTTGTAAAGGGTACAAAAATAGCTGCACAAGACGTTGTGAGCTTTCTTTCAAAGTCTATTTGATTTACCCCAATCGGTAACGCAGACATAAGTCCTTGTTCCTGTTGATAGTCCATACGTTTTAAACTACAGTTGTATTTTTGAACGATACCATTTAATTGGAAAATGATATTTTCAAGCTTCTTTCTATTTTTAGCAAAGGTCGTAATCTGGAAGCTTACAATAAAATGACGCTCGTTTCGCCCTTGGAGTTCTTCCAACAAATTCTTCGCTTCTTCAGAAAAGCTCGCAAGGTCTGAGGGGATAATATCCATATCGTAACCTGAGCGAACGGCTTTCTTTTGTTCCTCAATCTTCGTTCTATCCAGGTCGGTAATTGTCCGCTTAACTTCTTTAATTGCTTCTTGTTGATCCATTGATCGAATATGAATATTCACCAATAGATCGTCTTCGATGTCTAAAATTTCAGCAAGCATTTTATCCGACAGTTCAGGAGCGTCAATTCTTAAAAAGCTACTTGCACCATACATCTGCCCCATTTTAAATATTCGTGGATTTTGAAAATTAAACGATGAGGGAGATATATAGTCCTTCGTCGTCATGCTTCCGGTTCTTACATTATGCCAATCAAACGTCGTCCGTTCTCTGTCGCTTCCCTGATTTAAAATATCATGAAGTTGTTCGACACGTTGTTTCCCGGTTAAACATTCAGCCTGTACGCCTAGTGTTTTAAAATTATTGCGAATATCTGTTTCTATTCGTTCAAGTCTTGGAATAGCTTCTTTTAAATTTTTAGCTTTAATGGTAAAAGTAATAAACTTTCGTTTAATCAAACCATTGTTGCCTTTTGCCAATTGATTACGAAGCATTCTACTATATTCCATTCGAATATCATTGAACGGGTCATTCTGCTTTTGTATGCGAATATTGTGCATGAGCCTGTCAGCAAAACCTGTTAAATTTAAAAAAGTCAGTTGGAAATCAATCGTCGAGTCGAAGTAGTTTAAAAACTTACAATAGTCGTCGAAAATCTTTCTTTGATCTTCAGGCTTTGCTAATCGGTAGTTAATGTCAGTAAACTCAATACATTTGTTATAGCGTCCTTCGTCAAGCTTCATAATACCGTCTTGAAAGATCTTGTCGTAAGGTAAGCTATCTTGCGTCGTGTAGACTTCGTTGTCCTCTTTCTTAACGAGTAATTGCAATAAGTTTTGTAAAACTTGAGGAGTCTTTGATTCCGACTTTTTGGCTTTTGTGTTGCCAAAGTCTTCTTTATTTTTCTTCGCTGCGTCGATGTTTGATTTTAGACGCTGTTCTTGCTTTTTTTGGAAATTTTGATTCAAGATGATCTCACCTCTTTTTCTTCTTTTTTGTTTTTCCTTTTATTTTTGTCGTAACTTCTCGCTTACTTTGAGTCAGCGTCTTATAGCGTCGTATGCCAGGTCTAAAATATTTCTGTCGGCACACAATGTAGAGATATTTCTCTAGAGTCATGCCGTCTTTTTTAAAAATACCGGCAACAAAAAAAGGACTTGCAATAATAAACATTAAAATTGAACGCACGTCACTTGGTAAAAAATGACGTGTAAACCAGTAAGCGGGAATTGCAAAAGCCGCTCCTATCGAAAAACAAATCAATTGTCTTTTTGTTAGGTTAAATGCGACTTTAGATTCATACTTTGACAGGTCTCTCGGTACATTTACATAAGCCATTGCTTCCTCCTTTCTTTACGCTGCAGAGACAATCGAACTTGCTGCCGATTTTGTTCTAAAGAGTACAATCACGGCAAGTAAGCTTGCTGCTAGGAACGAGAACATAAATGTCCATGGATTGCCATTTTTTGCTACTGTTAGAGACTGCACGAATACCGACCATGCTCCTAGAGTGATGATAATAAATAAACCTTGCAAGCCTAATGCGACCGCTGATTTGATATAAGAGTCTCCAATATGTCCATATCGGCTCGATGTTAGAGTCGCAAAGGGTAATGCACCTACAGAAATAATAAAGTACATCTCAATAATACGTCCTACACAAATGACCCAAATAACAATGCCTAATGCCCAGACAATCATCTGCATAGCATTAAGTTGCGTGGTAAAAAACATTAGGTCTACTATGCTCATCTTTTCTATACTTGCTTTCATAGCTTCTTGCCCTACCTGGAATTGTTGAATACTAATTCCTGAGGCTGAGCGTATGACAGACTGCATAACATCAAATATTGCCATTGAAAATTCAAAAGCATGACTAACTAAATAAATGGATATCGATGTTTTAAAAATCCATTTAAAAAATATAAAGGTTTCAAAATCATTAAAATTGTTCCTGTCGATAACTAGATGAATTATTTCATAGATCGCAATAAAGGTAATAATTAAGACGGCGATTGGTATAACCGCCGTCTCATTAATGTTTTTTGCTAAATTGTACAAGTCTGAATTATATGCTTGTGGAGTTTGTGATACGACATCGCCTGCTTTCGTCATTTGGTCGTTCATCATCTTCTGCATATTTTCAAAGACCTTCATACAGTTATCGATCATAGGTTGCTTTAAACCGTTAAGGAACTTCTCCGCTAACTGCATAAGCACCTCCTCGATAAAAGGCTATTATTAGCTTGTTTTGTCTTAAAATAAACCCGATAATAGGGGAATTAGTTTCGTTCCAACTAAAACAACGCCACCACCAGCCATTAACTGCTTTATGCCTAATTAGAGATTGTAAAATACTTGTAGTGTGTCTGTATTTCCTATGAAAT
>OAVX01000442.1_pt1 | contig 24992 bp, 20 predicted proteins | sample 1476471 | NCBI WGS metagenome assembly OAVX01 (sample SAMEA2580114, study PRJEB22360) | human gut metagenome | biome: human gut; feature: human-associated habitat; material: faeces | place: Denmark | collected 2008/2010
CGTCAGCGAAAATGAAGAAGGGGGAGGTCTCGCGGCCTCCCCCCTTTTTGCGTTAACACTTCTCAATGTAGCTGCATTTCACCCGTGACTCGGTTGGGCTTATGGGTAATGAACTTTTATTTAAAGACAATAAATCGAATCACAAGGGCAATTGCTATGACCACAATGATCAAAAGCAGAATTGTCAGTCGATGTTGCTTACGTCGTTTACTTGACGAAACGAAGATCGTTTTCCCTTGTTTTGGCGTCTCGAGATAACGAGCCGAATGCGTTAAGGTTTGCTTAGGTCGAGGACCTCTTTGCTGTCGAGTTTTGGATGTTTTCGTCGGGTTGTCATTGATTGCGCTGTTTTTTGATAACGGTGCATCTTTCAGATATACGGGATCGCTCGATGCGACGCCCATATGCTTACGTCCCGTCTGGGCATCCTCGATCGTTTGATATCGATTTCTCGTCACATACTCGGGCTCCGGATCATTAATGGGCTCTTGCGAGATGTGGGGGCGATGGAACCGTGGCGGCTGCGTGGAAGTATCTTCCCCCCGCGTCGGTATAAACTTATTGTTCTGGTTTTTGTCGTCCATGATGCCCTTTAGCTCGTTACCAACAACGTATACGCGCTCATTGTAAGCCCCTTGTTATTTGTAGCTGTGGACATACTCGTTATTTGAGCTCTGGTTCAAAGAACCTTAACCTTACTAAAACCTGAGTCATACACACTTAGATATGCTTATAGTACTGGACTCAAAAAACTTTATAGTCGATGTATATATGAGCACTGGGTGGGCATATATAAGAGCGTCAAAAGAAGTCCCAGTCACCTAGAAGATGACTCGGCAGTCCTATAAAGGAGTGGTAAACATGGCAAGCATGGTTCCTTATCGTTCGGTTTTTGGCGTTCGTCCCTCTGCAAGCTCGCTGTTCGATCTGTTTGATGATATGAGCGACCTAGCGAACAACTCGATTGCCTCTAAGGCGTTCCCCGTTGACGTTGAGGATAAGGGCGATGGCTATGAGGTCAAGGCTTATCTGACCGGTGTTGCCAAGGACGATATCGATGTCGAGCTTAACGAGGGCCGTCTGTCCATTAGCGTGAATGTCGAGGAAGACGAGGAGAACGAGGGCAAGAACTTCCTGCAGAAGGAGTTCAGCTCGTACAGCGCGACGCGTGGCGTGTATCTTAAGGACGCTTCGAGCGAGGGCCTCTCGGCTAAGTACGCTGACGGCATCCTGACCGTTACGGTTCCCAAGATCGTCGAGAAGAAGAACGTTACGAAGATCTCTATCGATTAATGGTGGCTCTGCTCCAATCGAGAGTATGAGTTAAGGGGGCTGGGAAGTGATTCCCAGCCCCCTTTTTTGTCTTGAGTGGGCTATTGAATAGTTGTCGGTTGATATTGACTTGCAGGGCGTATCGTGAGCTTCCGTGACCCTTGAAGAAGGGTGGCAGAGCTGCCGAGCTCATCATCGAGGCTTGCATCAAGTGCGTTGGCATAGCTTTTGACGGTAAGGCTTGGACGATTATTGTCCTGGCTGATGTGCATGGCGATGAGCTGTTCGGTGCGTTCGGTAACAAGTTCTTGTGCGGCTTCGGCGGCCTGGCTGTTGGAAAGGTGCCCCTTTGTGGACAGGATGCGCTCCTGAAGAAAGCGGGGATATTCTCCCTCGCGCAGCATGGTCACATCGTGATTGCTTTCGAGTGCGAGGACTCGGCAATCTTCGAGGGTGTTCATGGCTTGGCTCGATAGCTCACCGGTGTCGGTGGCAAAGCCGATGGAATCATCGAGGGCGTCGAATCGATAGCCGACTGGATTTATGACATCGTGTGATGTTGAGTAGGTTTGCACCTGGATGCCGGCAATGGATAGGGTGTCACCGGGATCGAATTCCTCGACAGGCAGATGCGAAAGATTTTCTTTGCTCGAAAGTGTGCCCCTGCTGGCAAAGAGGGGGCCGTGCCAGTGCTTGCACCAGACATCGAGGCCCTTGATGTGATCGGTATGCTCATGAGTAATGAGAAGAGCCGAGACGTTGTCTGCCGAGAGCCCCAGTTCTGTCATGCGCTTTAATGTCTCGCGGCGAGAAAGACCGTCGTCAATCATGATAAGCCCCCGGGGGCCTTCGATGAGCGCGCAGTTGCCTTTTGAGCCGCTGCCAAGGATATGAAGGTGCAGACGAGACATAAGATTCCAAAGGATACAATGGGTGCGAACGAATAGAGGAGGAAGCAAATGCCAACGGTATCTCAGCATTACGGACATCATGCCGCATCGCGGGCTGATGATAAAGCCCTGGCAACGCGGCAGACGGCTGCCCCCGTGGTGCTCATGGTATCAGGTGGTGCGGACTCGACGGCTTTGCTCCTTATGGCGTGCACATCAAAGTTGGATATTCTGGATGGGCGTGGTGTAGCCCCCATCGCGCGCGAGCGGCTGCACGTGCTGCATGTGAACCATCATCTACGCGGCGAGGCGTCCGATGGCGACGAGGCCTTTGTGCGCGGCCTATGCGCACAATATGGCTTGCCGCTGTGTGTTGAGCATGCCTATTTTGATGATGAATCGGGCAATATCGAGGCGGCTGCCCGCGAGGTACGCTATGCCGCGGCGCGGAGGTATGTTCGCGAGCTCTGCGCCCAGACGGGGGCACCGCGAACGGCGGCTCGTATCTGCACTGCGCACACGTCTTCGGATCGCGCGGAAACGTTTTTGATGAACGCGATTAAGGGTTCGGGGCCCGCCGGTCTATCGAGCATTCCTCGCCGGAGGAATATCGTGGTGCGTCCCTTGCTCGACCTGACTCATGATGAGCTCGTAGGCTATCTGCAGGTGCATGGTCAGCCGTGGCGAGAAGACGAGAGCAACGAGGACGTGTCGTACTTGCGTAACTACGTGCGCCATCGGGTGATGCCGGTGGTGGCGCAGCGTAACGCGAGCGTCTGTAAGACGATTGGCGCCGCCTGCGAGATCCTAGGCGATGAGGACGCCTTTCTTTCCCAGCTTTCCGCACAGGCGTTTCGAAGCTGCCTGCGTAAGGAGGCGGCGGGTGCATTGGTCCTTGACGCCCGCCGACTGGCCGCGGCCGAGGTGGTGATTGCCCGGCGCATGGTGCGACTGGCAATTAAGCGTATCGACCCCGACGCTCGCCCGGAGATGCGGCATGTGGAGCGCGTGCTCGCCTGTGTCGCCGAAGGCTCGGGTTCGGTCACGCTGCCGGCGGGAATCGATGCGCGCGTGGAGTTTGGCATGCTGTCATTCAAGGCCCCGGCGGCGCGCGAGGGGTTAGTTGCCGATTGGGTCGCCATTCCCGGTCGATTGCCGCTGGGGGCGGGCCGCATCCTGGTGGCAGAGCCGATGGCCGTCGAGCCGGGGTGTGATATTGTGCGCCGTGCCCGCGAACTCGCGGGCGCCGGAGGGGTGGCCGCTATGGTGGATGCCGCGACGCTGGGCTTTGCCGATCGCGATAGCGAACGGATGCTCGCCGGCTCGCGCGGGGAGATTCCCGCCGAGGCGCGTTTGGCGCGTCTGTGGGTAGACGGTCCCGTGCCGGGGGATGTGATGTGTCCGTTGGGCATGAGTGGGCGAAGTAAGAAGGTATCCGACCTACTCAACGAGGCTCGTATTCCTGTTTCTGAGCGCGCAGGCGTTCCCGTGGTGAGAACGGCTCCGGGAGGTGCCGTGGTATGGGTCGCAGGCGTTCGCACGGACGAGCGTTTTAAATGCACGGCCGCAACGCGCGTGGCGTATCTGCTTCGTGTGGTCGATGCGGAATAGCGTCCCACGCCAGCTATTCTGTGCGACGTTGACGGTATTCCCGCGCTGATGGCGTATGGGCTGGAAAATATATCCCGTGCGCTGCTAGAATGTGAAGTTCGCGTCCATACGGCGGTGTGTGGGCGATAAGCACAAGAAAGGGTTGTCATGGCTTCTCAACATCCGGATATCGAGAAGGTTCTGTTTACGCAGGAGGATATCGACGGTATCGTCTCTCGCCTAGGCGAGCAGATTACTCGCGACTACGCGGGTAAGGATCTGGTGCTGATTGCGGTCCTGCGCGGCGCTGTGGTCTTTATGGGCGACCTGATGCGCAAGATCGAGCTGCCGACCAACATCGATTTCATGGCTGTTTCGAGCTATGGCAACGGTGTGAAGTCCTCGGGTATCGTGCGTATCATTAAGGACCTGGATATCGACATCCGCGGTCGCGACGTGCTGATCGTCGAGGACATTCTGGACTCGGGCCTGACGCTCAAGTATCTGATGAAGAACCTCGAGAGCCGCAAGCCCGCTTCTCTGGAGGTCGCTGCCTTCCTGTGGAAGGACGTTGAGGACCGTACCTCGGCCGTCACGCCCAAGTATGTTGGAACCCATTGCCCCGATGCCTTTGTGGTGGGCTACGGCCTCGACTATGCCGAGCGCTATCGTAACCTTCCGTATCTGGGCATTTTGAAACCGGAGGTTTATTCGTAAGATGCCCGACGACCGTAACGATAACAATTCCCAGACTCCCCGGGAGCCTAAGATCCCGGGGGTGCCCGGAGGCAAGAAGCCCACGCGTACGGGCTGGCTGTATTTTATTTTGGCTTGCGCGCTCCTGGGCTACGCCTTCTTTAACATGGGCTCCGGCTTTGCCAATTCCAGCAATACCGTAAAGCTCGCGACGAGCGAGATGGTCAGCGCCATCAAGCAGGATCGCGTCGAAGATCTGACCTATACGGTTCAAGACGGAAGCGTGACGGGTCATTACTGGAAGACGAAGAAGGACAAGGGCGATACGAGCGAGCTCAAGAGCTTCTCCTCGACCTATGTCGGCTCCGATTCGCTTGCCGAGCTTATGGCGGAGCACCCCGATACCAAGTACATCGTCAACACCAATGATCCCGATTTTTGGGGCGACCTGGCGATGAGCGTGCTTCCGACGATCGCCCTGATCGCCATCATGTTCTACTTTATGCGCCAGATGATGGGCGCCAACAACAGGAACATGCAGTTTGGCAAGACCAACGCCAAGACCAACGAGGCCACGCGCCCCAAGGTCAAGTTTGAAGACGTTGCCGGCGTGGACGAGGCAGTCGAGGAACTCGAGGAGATCCGCGACTTTTTGAGCGATCCGGATCGCTATCGCAAGCTGGGCGCCAAGATCCCGCGCGGCGTGTTGCTGGTGGGCCCTCCGGGCACCGGTAAAACGCTGCTGGCCAAGGCCGTTGCCGGCGAGGCGGGCGTGCCGTTCTTTAGCATCTCGGGTTCCGACTTTGTCGAGATGTTCGTGGGTGTCGGCGCCAGCCGCGTGCGTGACCTCTTTAAGGAGGCCAAGTCCCAGGCCCCGTCGATCATCTTCATCGATGAGATCGATGCCGTGGGACGTCAGCGCGGAGCTGGCTTGGGCGGCGGTCACGACGAGCGCGAGCAGACGCTCAACCAGCTGCTGGTCGAGATGGACGGTTTTGAGGAGAGCGAGTCGGTCATCCTGATCGCCGCGACCAACCGTCCTGACATCCTGGATCCGGCATTGCTGCGTCCCGGTCGTTTTGACCGTCAGGTCACGGTCGACCGTCCGGATGTGAAGGGCCGCGAGCAGATCTTGCGCGTGCATGCCGAGAACAAGCCGATGGACGAGGACGTGAAGTTTGAGAAGCTCGCCCAGATGACCGTTGGCTTCACCGGCGCCGATCTGGCAAATCTGCTCAACGAGTCTGCGCTGCTGGCTGCCCGCCGCCATCGTTCCGTGATCTCGATGGACGAGGTCGAGGAGTCGATGGAGCGCGTGATTGCCGGTCCGCAGCGCAAGGGTCGCGTGATGACCGAGGCCGAGCGCACCACGATTGCCTACCACGAGAGCGGTCACGCCCTGGTGGGTCACATCCTGGAGCACTCCGATCCGGTTCACAAGATTTCGATCGTCAGCCGCGGCTATGCTTTGGGTTACACACTGCAGCTTCCGCAGGAGGATCACTTCCTCAAGACCAAGAACGAGATGCTCGACGAGCTCGCCGTGTTCTTGGGCGGTCGCGTTGCCGAGGAACTCATGTGCGACGACATCACGTCGGGCGCGAGCAACGACCTGGAGCGTGCGACCAAGATGGCGCGCGAGATGGTCACGCGCCTGGGCATGAGCGAGGAGCTCGGCACGCAGGTGTTTGGCGAGGCGCAGCATCAGGTGTTCCTGGGCCGCGATTACGCCGATCATCAGGACTACTCTGAGGAGACGGCGCGTCGCATCGATATCGAGGTTCAGCGTATTATGCGTGAGGCCCATCGTCGTGCGGTCGAGATCCTGGATGCCCGTCGCGATCAGCTCGATCTGATGGCCAAGGTGCTGCTTGAGCGCGAGACCGTCGAAGGCGACGCCGTGAGCGCCCTGCTCGACAACGAGTGGGATGCCTACCTTGAGCGCGAGGGCGATATCCTGGCGGCCAAGGAGGAGCGCAATGCCAAGGCGGCCGGCATGCCGACCAAGAAGCGCGCGCCTCGCATGAGCGAGGAGGAGCTGGCGGCTGATGCCGCAGCCTTTGCGCAGGCGGCTATGCAGGAGGATGCCGAAGCCGCATCCGATGATGCCGGCGATGACTGTGCCGCCAATGCCGGTGCCGACACCGACGCCGACAAATAGCCTTTGTGGCGAAAGCCTCTGCGGGGAAACCTGTGGAGGCTTTTCTTTTGAGCGATATGGGGCCATCTGTTAATTGGGGACAGACGTAAATGAGCGTTTTCACGCATTTAAGTCTGTCCCCAATTAACATTGCTGCGGCGCTTTGCCCGACTAAAGCGTACAATAGCGCCTATGCGAAAGGGGAACAGATGATCAACGAAACCATGTATGCTCGCGGTGCAGAGAGCTCTATCATCCGCGAGATTTTTAGCTATGGCCTTGTGCGCAAGGCACAGATCGGTGCGGAGAACGTATTCGATTTTTCTCTGGGCAACCCGAGTGTTCCGGCGCCCGCTGCTGTGGCTGAGTCCATTAAGAAGGCCCTGGAGCTGCCGAGTGACCAGTTGCACGGCTACACTCCCGCGCCGGGCCTGCCGCAATGTCGAGCAGCCGTCGCCGAATCGCTCAACCGCCGCTTTGGCACGAGCTATGAGGGCAAGGACGTCTTTATGACGGTGGGCGCCGCGGCTTCGCTCACCTGTACGCTCAACGCCGTTACGAACCCGGGCGACGAGGTTATTGTTATCGCCCCGTACTTTCCGGAGTATCGCGTGTGGATTGAGAAGGCCGGCTGCACGTGTGTCGAGGCGCCTGCCGATGAAGACACGTTCCAGCTGAGCGTGGATAACGTGCTCAAGGCGATCAGCGATAAGACGGCGGCCGTCATTATCGACTCACCCAACAACCCGACCGGTGCCGTATATACGCGCGACACGCTGACGCGACTGGCCAATGTTTTGCGTGAAGCCAACGCTCAGCGCGATCCCGAGAATCCGATTATGCTCATCTCGGATGAGCCGTACCGCGAGATCGTGTACGGTGCCGAGGTGCCTTGGGTGCCCTCGATCTACGAGAACACCGTGGTGTGCTACTCGTATTCTAAGTCGCTGTCGCTACCTGGCGAGCGCGTGGGCTGGATCTTGGTTCCCAACACCAATCCACAGGCTGCGCGTCTGATGCCGGCTGTTGCGGGTGCTGCCCGTACGCTGGGTTTTGTATGCGCACCGGCGCTCTTCCAGCGCGTGATTATCGATTGCATCGATGAGCCGAGCGATATCGATGCCTATGCCCGCAACCGCACAGCGCTCACTGACGCCTTGACGGACTACGGCTATACCTATGTTGAGCCGGACGGTGCTTTCTACCTGTGGGTGAAGGCGCTCGAGCCCGATGCGAATGCGTTTTGCGAGCGCGCAAAGAAGTATGAGTTGCTTGCGGTTCCCTCGGACAGCTTTGGTATGCCGGGTTGGTTCCGCCTGGGCTATTGCGTGAGCTACGAAACGATCATCAATTCGCTACCCGCTTGGAAACAGTTGGCGGACGAGTATCGTTAAAAGTAAAGCGCTCTGCCTACAATGTTTTACGTGAAACGGGGTTTGGTGTTAAGCCGGACCCCGTTGTCATGGACGTTGTGTCTTTGGGATGGAGTGGTTTTACGACTATCGAAGGCTATGCGTACAATGAATATAAGCGACGGCCATGCCAGATAAGGAGACCCGATGCCCTACCTGCTTTCTTGCGACATTCATACCCACACGATGTTCTCTGCGCATGCATATTCGACCATTGAGGAGAATGTGTACTGGGCGGCAGAGCGTGGCTTGCAGGTGCTCGGATCTGCCGACCATCTGAGCTCTATGGTTACGGCTTGCCCTAATGACCTGCGCAGTTACCAGTTCTTTATCAACCAGGATATCTGGCCGCGCATTTGGAGCGGCGTGCTGGTGCTTCGCGGCGCCGAGGCCGATATCGTTTCGCTGGACGGAAGCTTGTTTGGCGAGAACATTCCCGTGTCGCTCAATATTGCCGGCGATTCGTACAGTTACCAGCATTCGCTGTTCGATTTGGTTACGCGTAATTTGGATTATTTGGTTGCAAGCGTGCATAATCCGCAGATTGCTGAGGGCACGACGCTGGCCCAGACGACCGAGATGTATATCAATGCCTTGGAACACCCCAAGGTGTTTATGCTGGGCCACACGGGTCGCTCGGGCGTGTCGTTCGATATCGACGAGGTGCTGCTGGCGGCTAAGGCCAAGCACAAGATTATCGAGATCAACAACCATAGTCTGGAACACGGTGTCGACACTGAGCATTGGGCCGTATGCCGCAAGATCGCCGAGCGTTGTGCCGAGCTGGGTGTGGGGATTGGTGTCTCGACCGATGCCCACATTGGTATGGCCATTGGCAAGCTCGATCACGCTCGTAAGTTGCTCGATGAGATTCACTTCCCGCTGGATTTGATCGTGACGCGCGACCGCGAGACGCTGCTGCGCGAGATGGCGGCAGCCGGCGTGTGCGACCTACGCAAGGGGATGTAGCGGAGTTTATAAACCAAGCGAAGGGGGCGGCCCGGGCGGGTCGCCCCCTTTCTTGCCCCAAAAATCTACTGAGGTTGGTTAGCGGCGTTCGAGGACCGCTACAGTTTCGGTGTGGTCGGTATGGGGGAACATGTCGACGGGCGTGATCTTGAGCAGGCGATAGCCTCCGTCGAGGAGCTGGTGCAGGTCGCGCTCTTGGGTCACAGGGTTGCAGCTGATATAGGTGATGCGGCGCGGCTTAAGTGCGCAGGCGGCTTCGAGGAACTCGGGGGTGGAGCCGGCGCGCGGCGGATCGATGGAAAGGACATCGACCCGCTCGTTGTTGTCGGCGGCATCTAGGATGTAATCGGTGGCATCGTCGGCCATAAACCAGGCGCTGCGGGTAAGACCGTTGAGCTCGGCATTGCGGCGCGCGTCGGCAATGCCCGCCGGGTTGCGCTCCACGCCGAGCAGCATAATGCCGATACCCTTGTTCTGGGCATCTTTAGCTGCGCAAAGACCGATGGTGCCGCTGCCGCAGTAAGCATCCATGAGCACATCGCCCTGGTGCAGATCCATGCCGTCGATAGCGAGCTGATAGAGCAGCTCGGTCTGCTGCGGGTTGGTCTGGTAGAACGCGGTGGGGGAGATATCGAACTCGCAGCCGAGCAGCTGGTCGCGCATGCACTCGGCGCCATATACAATGCGGGTTTCCTCGCCGAGGATGGCGTTGCCGGGGCGTCCGTTGATGTTTTGGGCGACGGTGACGATGCGCTGATCGAGTGCAGCGACGGCCTCAAAGAAATCCTGTGCATGCGGCAGGTCGCGCTGGGCGGTCACGAGGGTGACCATGATCTGGTCGGTTCGCCAGCCGCAGCGAACGACGGCATAGCGAAGCAAGCCCAGGTGCTTGTCCTCGTTAAAGGCGGGAATGTGCAGGCGCTCAGCTTCACGCGCGATGCCGTTAAGAATCTGTCGGGCGCCCGGTGCCTCGACGGGGCATTCGGGAACAGCAATGATTCTGTGCGTGCCGCGCTCAAAAAAGCCGCAGCGGACAGCGCCCTCTTTGCCGGGGGCGAAGGGAGTGGCGGCCTTATGGCGAAAACCGCGCGGCGCAGGATATTTGCCCGGGTCGCCCAGGGTGACGCCCATACCGCGAATGGGGTCGACGCTAATACCCTCGCGCTCGCAAAGAGCAGCAAAAAGCTCCTCCATAGCAGCCTGCTTGGCCGCCAGCTGCTTCTTATAAGGACGATTGAGCGCCGTGCACCCGCCGCAAGCTCTCATGATGGAACAGGGAGACTTGGGATCAACGGCCTTATGAGCGGACCGGGACGACTCTTTATGCGAATGCTTGGAACGAGCTTGAGGTGCCTTATCCTCGCCCCGACGAAAGCTGGGGCGCTTGGCCTTAGCCTTGCCCTTGGCCGACTTACCTTTCGCGTCCTGAGACGACTTGGATTTCTTGGAAGATTTTTTCTCCCCCGGCCCCTCAGCCGCCTCGATCAAAGCACGACGAGCCTTACGCTCCGCACGAGATTCTGCCATAAATAACTCCACTAATTCATGAATTAAAGCTGCAAGTATTGTAGCGTGCCAGGCCAGCAGACGATATACAAGCGGTTTAATCGTGTCAGTGATAAGCTCAACGACGGTTGCCCGCCGCGTGAGGGGTGTGGGGGTTAAGTTTATCGCGAGTTCCGCACGAACAGGAGGCCACTTAATGTGGCCTCCGTCGTGAGCAGGACTGTAGAGCAGGAAACTTAACCCCCACACCCCTCACGCGGCGGGCAAACCCTCCCTTGTACTTTATCAAGGTAGAGTGTATGATTCTGAACGTTACATGACTCACTTTACCTAACTAAAGTGCCATCAAGGGGGAATACCATGAATACCGATATGTCTCGTCGTCAATTTGTTGGTCTAGCCGGCTCGCTCGCCACGATGCTGGGCCTTGGTCTTGTCGGTTGCGGCGGTGGTGCCGGCAAGGGCTCCGCTGCTGGCTCTGCCGCGGCCAAGGATGTGAAGGGTGCTGCGGAGTCCAAGAAGCTCGTGGTGGGCTTTGATAAGTCCTATCCTCCGTACGGCTTTGTGGGCGACGATGGCGAGTACACCGGCTTTGATCTCGATCTGGCCAAGGCTGTTGCCGATAAGCAGGGCTGGGAGGTCAAATACGAGGCCATCGACTGGGATGCCAAGGATACGCTGCTCAACTCGGGCGCCATCAACTGTATCTGGAACGGCTTTACCATGGAGGGCCGCGAGGACGACTACACGTTCTCCGAGCCGTACATGCTCAACGAGCAGGTGCTGGTGGTAAAGAAGGATGCAGGCATCAAGAGCTGGGACGATCTTGCCGGCAAGACCGTGATCACCCAGACCGATTCCGCTGCGCAGGATGTGCTCGAGGGTGACCAGAAGGATCTGGCAGCGACATTCGCCACGCTCGATACCATCGGCGAGTACAACACGGCCTTTATGCAGCTCGAGAGCGGCGCGGTCGATGCCGTGGCTTGTGACCTTTCGATTGCCCAGTATCAGCTTGCCGCCAAGCCCGATGCCTATACGCAGCTTGATGAGCCGCTGTCCAGCGAGCACTACGCCGTCGGCTTTAAGAAGGGCGACACCAAGTCGGCCGATGCCGTGACCGAGTCGCTTAAGGCGCTCTACGAGGACGGCACGGTCAAGGACCTGTGCGACAAGTATGCGAGCTACGGTCTATCCTTCGACAACTGGGTTTTGAAATAGCGGCTTTCCCAAGCACCCGATTTTGCCGTTCAAACCGTCGCTTGCGTACATTTAGTACGCGACGCTCCTCTTTCACGGCAAACTCGGGCACCTGGAAAACCCGCTTTAGTATTGGGTTCGCTGTTCTGTTGCTGTGAAAGAGAGCTTAGGTTGTCTATTCAAGTCATGATGCAGATGCTTGGCCAGGGGTTCTTGGTCAGTTTGCAGCTGTTTGTGCTGACGCTGCTCGGGTCGATCCCCCTGGGAATTCCCGTGGCGTTTATGCGCATGAGCAAGGTCGCGCCGCTGCGCTGGATTGCACGCATCTACATTTCGGTCATGCGCGGTACGCCGCTCATGCTGCAGATGTTTGCCATCTACTTTGCCCCGTATTACGTGTTCGGCATTTCGCTCACGCCCGATTCCAAGTGGACGGCGTGCGTTGTGGCGTTCATCATCAACTACGCCGGCTACTTTGCCGAGATCTATCGCTCGGGCCTGCAGTCGATTCCGCGCGGTCAATATGAGGCCGCCGAGGTGCTGGGCTACTCGCGTCTGCAGACGTTTTTGTACATCGTGATGCCGCAGGTCGCCAAGCGCATTCTGCCGGCGATGGGCAACGAAATCATCACGCTGGTCAAAGACACGTCGCTGGCGTTTGCCATTGGCGTGGGTGAGATGTTCTCGACCGCCAAGGCGCTGGTTGCCTCGCAGGTGAGCATGGTGCCGTTTGCGATTGCGGCGCTGATTTACTGGGTCTTTAACTTTGTGGTCGAGATGCTGTTGGGCGCCGCCGAAAAGAAGCTGGACTATTATCATGACTAGGTCGTTCCGCCGTTCTAACGAACGGCGGACTGCTCGACGCTGCGCACGTGCCTGGCGGACAATCTGCTCCTCAAACCGTCGCTTGCGTACAGAAGTACGCGGCGCTCCTCTTTCGGAGCACATTGTCTCGCCAGTCACACGCTCGCTGACTTTTCAAACACATGGAGGTTCCCGTGCCCGGAACGGTAATGAATATATCGAACGCGCGTAAGGCGTTTGGCGGCAATGAGGTGCTCAAGGATATCTCACTCGAGGTAAAGCGTGGCGAGGTCGTGGCGGTTATCGGGCCTTCGGGCGGCGGCAAGTCTACGCTGCTGCGGTGTGCCACGCTGCTCGAGACACTCGACGGTGGCTCGCTTTCGTTTGGCGACCTTGCCGTTGCGACGGACGCGGGGTCGGGTGCGGTATATGCGAAAGGCGACGTGCCCAAGCAGGCGCGCTCGCGATTTGGCCTGGTGTTTCAGAACTACAATCTGTTTCCGCACTATACGGTGATGAAAAACATCACCGATGCTCCGATTCGCGTGCTCAAGCGCCCGCGCGAGCAGGCCGAAGCACGCGCGCGTGAGTTGATCGCGCAGATGGGGCTTACGGGCAACGAGAACAAGGTGCCATGTGAGCTTTCGGGCGGTCAGCAACAGCGTGTGAGCATCGCCCGCGCCTTGGCGCTCGACCCGGAGATCTTGTTCTTTGACGAGCCGACCTCGGCGCTCGATCCCGAGCTGACGGCCGAGGTGCTGCGTGTCATTAAGGACCTTGCCGCGCAGAATATGACGATGGTGATCGTGACCCATGCGATGCAGTTTGCGCGCGACGTTGCCGACCGCGTGGTCTTTATGGACGGCGGTCGTATTGTCGAGGAGGGTCCGGCCGAGCAGGTTATCGACCATCCGCATGAGCAGCGCACCCGTGAGTTCTTGAGCCGTATCGAGGGCTAGGCTCAGCTACGTATTGAGAAAAAGCCGCCGCAGGTCTTATGGTCTGCGGCGGCTTTTATTTGTATCGACGGGGTTTAATAATCGCCTGGCATACTTGCTCTGTCCTCTCGCCGCCTGTATTCATACGTGCGCCGAAAGGTGTGCATGGACAGTCACCCGTGAGGGTAGGGTGGTGGCATAGGACATTTGGAGGGTGAGTCGGCTCGGCTGCCGACCATGCTGCTCCCGGGACGGCACCGACCGCGAACTCTCCCCGTTGGCGTCGCGCATTGCGCGCGGCCCTGCAAGGAGGTCATCATGGGTGCTCCCAAGACCGGTAACGTAAGGAACGTGGTGCTCGTAGGCCAAGGCGGGGTGGGCAAGACTTCACTCGCCGAAGCCATGCTCCACCTTTCCGGCAAGACCGCCCGCCTGGGTGGCCACGACGGCACCAAGCCCACGCTCGACTATGACCCCGAAGAGGTTAAGCGTGCGTTTTCCATCTCGACGACCATTGCGCCGATCGACTGGAAGGGCGCGCGTATCAATGTGCTCGATGCCCCGTGCTACCCCGATTTTATCGGCGACGCCTTTGCCGCTATGAGCGTCTGCGAGACGGCTCTGTTTGTGGTCGACGCTGAGGCCGGCCCGCAGCCTACGACGGTTAAGCTCTGGTATGCCGCCGAGGACCTGCGCCTAGCGCGTGCGGTGTTCGTAAACCGCTTGTCGCGTTCCGAGGCCAGTTTTGCGACCACAATGGACCTGCTGCAGGAGCGCTTTGGTACGCGCCTGGGCGCCGTGACCCTCCCCTGGGGCGAGGGCGAGGACTTTAACGGCATCATCGACCTGGTGCGCATGAAGGCGCGCCATTGCAACGGCACCGAAGCCGTTGAGTCGGAGATTCCCGAGGAGTATCGTGCCCAGGCCGAGGAGGCCCATGACCATCTGTGCGAGCTGGTAGCCGAGGCTGACGACGAACTGATGATGAAGTACTTGGAAGGCGAGGAGACGCTGACGCAGGAGGAGCTTGAAGGCCTGCTGTCGAAGGCGATCGCCGAGCGCATCTTTGTGCCGGTCTTTGCGGGCGATTGTATTAAGGAGCAGGGCGTCAACTCGCTGATGGACGACATCGCCACGTACTTCCCGGCGCCGACCGACTACGGCGAGATGCCGCTTATCGACGGTGATTCGCTCAAGATTTCGAGCGACGATGACCGTCCGGTGGCGTTTGTGTTTAAGACCCTGGCCGATCCGCAGCAGGGTCGTATCAGCTTTATCAAGGTGCTGACGGGCACGCTTGAGCCGGGCCTTGAGCTGATCAACGCGCGCACCCGCAAGAGCGATCGTCTGGCTCACCTGTATGTGATGTGCGGCCGCGACATGACCGAGGTCGGTCACGCCTATGCCGGCGACATTATCGTGGCGCCCAAGTTGGCGGCAGAGACGGGCGATACGCTCTCCATTACCGGTAAGGTCGAGGCGGCGGCGTTTAAGTTCCCCAACTCGCAGTACCGCATTGCCATCGAGGCCGAGAACCGCGGCGACGAGGAGAAGCTCTATACGTTTATCGAGAAGGCATGCAAGGCTGATCCGACCATGAGCATCGACCGCGACGAGGAGACGGGCCAGACCATCATTTCCGCAGTAGGCGAGGCGCAGGTTTCGGTGCTGCTCAACCGTCTGGAGGACCGTACCAAGGTTGCGGCCAAAAGCGTGCCGATCCGCATTCCGTATCGCGAGACCATCCGCCGCACGGCGAGTGCCCAGGGCCGCCACAAGAAGCAGACTGGCGGTGCCGGTCAGTATGGCGACTGCTGGCTGCGCGTTGAGCCGCTCATTGGGCCCGACGGCACGAGCGATGGCTATGAGTTTGTGGACGAGGTCGTAGGCGGCCGTATTCCGCGCTCGCTGATCCCCGCCGTGGACAAGGGTGTCCAGGAGACCATGAAGGACGGCATCATTGCCGGCTACCCGCTCACGGGCATTCGCGTGGCTGTGTACGACGGCTCGTATCACAGCGTCGACTCCAACGAGATGGCGTTCCGCGCGGCGGCTCGCATCGGCCTGCGCAAGGCATGCGCCGATGCCGACCCGGTGGTGCTGGAGCCCATCGAGGAAATCACGGTGACTATCCCCGAGAGCTACGCCGGCGCCGTGATGGGCGACATCTCGGCCTCGCGCGGTCGCGTGACGGGCATGGAGACCGATGAGCGCGGAGACACCGTGGTCATTGCCCAGGCGCCGCTGGCCGAGCTGACGGATTACTCGACGCGTCTGCGCTCTATCACGCGCGGCACGGGCGACTTTACCATGAAGCCCGCCGGCTACGAGCAGGTGCCTTATGACGTTCAGGCCAAGCTGGTCGAGCGCTATGAGGAGGGCCGCGCCAAGTAGCGTGTGGCGCTGCCTGCAACATACATGCCGGTGCAAGGGCCGCTCTGGGTAATCCGGGGCGGCCTTATTTGATCCCCTGGGGACGGAGGAAAACGGATCATGTTAGGTTTGGGCAGCTTGGCCGGCCCTAGTCTCCGGATGCCTGGTTGCGGCCGGTGGCGTAGTCGATCTGCACGTGCGGCTGCAGGTTGTAGCAATATACGTGGAAGCAGAGGGTCTTGCCGTGGTCCTCGACCGATTGGGCCTCAAGGCGCACGCCACGGCAGACAAGTTCCTCTTCGTTATACATGGGCGTGACGCGGTAGAGCACGTGGTCGCCCGTATCGCGAATATAGTTGAGAATCTGCTCTTCAAACGGTAGCATGCCCGTCTCGTTGAGATAGCGCGTGCCGGTGAGGAGATTCTTGCGGTTGGCGTTTTCGCCGCAGAGCGACCAGGCGATAAGGTGGCAGCGGTTGTAGAGGCTCTGGCCCGGAATAAAGTCGTAGCGCTGCTGGTGCCAACCGGCAGGATGGATACGCGAGATATCGCCGCGCTTGCCTTGACCGAGCGATTCGGGGCCCACGCAGGCGAGCGCTTTGCGGGTGCGGCCCAGGCTGTCGAGCTTGGAGAACTTCTTAAAGCAGCCCTCTTCGGTGGCGCGATCGTATTCATCGAGCGTGAATGACGGCGTGCCTAGCGGGTGTGTGCTGTCGGCACGAAGGGCAACGTATGGATTGCCGGCGTAGTCGGGAATGCTGCTGAGATATACGCCGCGGGCGCGGTCGAGATCGGGGTTTTCGACCTCGTCGATGGGGGTGGCGGCGCTGTCCGCGGAGGCGTCGTCACCGGTGTCGGTCGCGGCGGAATCGGAGTCATCGCCAGCGTCCTGGCTATTTTGAGGGTCCGAGGAGCTCGCTGTTCCCGATTCGAGTCGAGCGACCAGGTCTGCCTCGTCGTCGGTGCGGCTGGGACTCTCGTTTTGCTTTTCGGCCAGAGCTACCGCCTGCTCATCGCTTTGCGGCGACAGCAGCTTGGGCGCTCCGTCGAGCGACCCTGTGAACAGCGCAAACCCCAGCACCACGGCGGTGCCGATGGAAAGTACTTGCTTGTAGGCGGACTTGCGCGACATGGAGGCTCCTGGATGGACGGTTGGGAATCTACCAGTCTAGCAGGAGCTGGCAGGGGCCGTTCCGCCGAACAAATACTCAAGATTTGGAATAGACACTACTGATTCACTTGTCCCATATGGAGCTGCGGCGGTTGTGCATGTGGGGCTATTCGGCGTTTCCCCAGATAAAACCTGTCAAAATAAACCTGTCCCTTTTTGGCAGGTTGTGGGGGCTCGGGTTTGCTTGTCTCGCGTGACGTTGCGTGGAATAATCGAGGCGAACCATCTTAACTGGAATTCATTGCGCTTGCCCTTCGGCTGCGCCTATTTTCGGAGGCATCATGAGGGTCGTTAAGCGCATTAATCACAATGCCGCCTTGCTTGTCAACGATAAGGGAACCGAGCTTGTGGCGCTGGGGAAAGGCATTGGTTTCCCTGACGGCCCCGATGAGGTTTCGCTTGCGCAGATTGAGCGCACGTTTTACAACGTTGATGCACGCTACCTGCCACTTCTTAACGAGATCGATCCCAAGGTAATGGAATTTAGTGCGCAGATTGCCGATGTCGCGCGCACCAACATTTCGCGTGAGCTGTCGGCGAACCTCCCTTTTACGCTTGCCGACCATATCAGTTTTGCCATCAAGCGCTGCCGTGAGCACATGTATGTTCAGATGCCGCTTTCTTGTGACGTTCAGCAGCAATATCCCATTGAATTTAAGATTGCGGCGCTTGCCCATGCTGGTATAGAGCGCGAATTCGGTTTATCTATGCCACGCGGGGAGATGGCAGGCATCGCGCTCTGCATCGTTAACAGCGTTATGGCAAGTTCTAGTAAGGCAAAGTCAAACGACGTCCGCCGCGAGGAACGTCTGATCGAAAAGCTCGTAGCGATTATCGAGAAAGATCTTGCTATCGCCGTTGACCGCGATGCTTTTGACTATGCACGCTATGACACTCATGTACGCTACTTGTTAGAGCGCGTCCGCACCGGGGAGCCGCTTAATACCGATAATGCGGCGCTCTATCGTCCTCTCTGTGAAGAGCATCCGGCTATAGCGGCTTGTGTTGACAAAATGGCAGAACTTATCGAGGAAACGTATCATGCCTCCATCGTGCCCGAGGAGAAGGTGTATCTCATGCTCCATGTCAATCGGGTTTATGCCGGCAACGTGACGGGCGAGGTGTTAGCCGACAAATAGGCGCTTTCTATACCGTTCGGGGAAGAAAGCCTACCGTTCGCAGGTTTTTGGGCGCCATGAGGCCGCCGTTCACATGGCAGAGCTGATAACCTTGGGCCACATAAGGTGTTATTCGAGAGCTGAGCTTCCGAAGCGTGACGTAAAGACAGGGCGACCTGTCGATGTCTCGTTTTGGAGCTTTTTGTCTTTACGCCGTTTCCCTCAACAATCGAATATTTCCATGTGGGCGGCAGGCCACCGTCCGCTTTGTCTCCTCGCGCGCGCAGCGAGGAAGGAACCGGATCGTTCGAAAGGGAAGATGATATGGCTGACAATAAGAAGATCGCAGCCGATGTGCTCGAGGCGTTGGGTGGCAAAGACAACATCACCTTTGCAGCCCACTGCATGACGCGTCTGCGTTTTAACCTTAAGGATATGGAGTTGCCCGACATTAACGCTGTTAAAAAAGTTAACGGCGTCATCGGCGCTCAAATATCTGGCGGGCAGTTCCAGGTGATTATTGGGCAAAACGTGCCTAAGGTATATGACGAGCTCATCAAGATGAGCGGCTTGGCCAAGCAGGAGAGTATCGACGAGAACCTCGATGCAAGTGGAGCCAAAACACCGCTTACCCCGGCAGCCGTTGGCAATGCGATTCTTAACTACCTCTCGGGCTCCATGGTTCCGATGATTCCATTGCTGCTTGCGTCGGGCATGTTCAAAACCGTTGCCGTCGTACTCGGGCCAACGATGCTCAATCTCATTGCGGATACGAGCGATCTATATGTCCTGCTCAATATGCTCTACAACGTGACGTTCTACTTTATACCGGTCTTCTTGGGCTTTTCGGCCGCCAAGAACATTGGCGCCACGCCTATGTACGGTGCTTTTATGGGCGGTGTGCTTATCGAACCGACGTTTATGCAAATGGCAGCCGAGGGAAAAGCCTTTAGCGTTTACGGCATTCCCTGCGTGCCTGAAAACTATGCACAGACGGTCATTCCCGTTCTGCTCACAGTGGCCTTGATGTCCGTCTTCGAAAAGTTCCTGCGCAAGCATATGCCTGATTCGCTTACTACGGTGTTTACGCCGCTTTGCACGCTTGCTCTGACTGTCCCCTTTGCGCTTTGCCTGCTTGCCCCTCTTGGCTCTTTGTGCGGCAACGGCCTGGCTGCAATCTTTGGGTTCCTCGGCGCCGAGGGTGGCATCGCGGCGATTATTGGTGGCGGCTTGCTTGCAGCAATTTGGTTGCCCATGGTCATTACGGGCATGCATGTCGCGGTCATTATGATTGCCATTGCAAACTTCATGTCGACGGGCTCTGACAGCTTTATTATGGTCGCTGCTACGGTTGCGCTGTGGGCTGCCTATGGAGTGGAGATTGCGACATGGCTCAAACTCCGTAACAAGGAGGAAAAGAGCCTGTGTGCCGGCTATCTTGTCGCCCAGCTCATCGGAGGCGTCGGCGAGCCGTTCATCTATGGCATGCTGTTCCGCTATCGTAAACTGTTCGTTGCCTGCATGGCGGGTTCATTTGTCGCCGGTGCCGGGGCGCTCGCTTTGCATGTGAATGCCTATCTTGCTGGTGCTGCTTCCAACGTGCTCAATATTATGACGTTTGTCGGCGGTGGCAACGAGAACCTGATCTGTGCCGCTATCGCTTCGGCAGCTGGCTTTATCGTAAGCTTTGCCGTTGCCTGGTTCTTTGGCTTTAGCGAGGATGAGCTTGAGAACGGTCCGATTTCCGAGCGCTAGAAAAGCGGTCGCATATAGGTGGTTCGGCTCAAAAAATGCCGCCTATAGATGATTCCGCAGGGCGGTATGTTTGCTGCCGCCCTGCATATTATGTCGAAGGGGTTGTTACATATGCTTATCAGTGAGGCTATTCAAGCTATCCAGGACTATTGCGGCGGCATCGATGCTTTTACCGGTAAGCCCATCGAGCTTGCGACGACGCGCGATCGGGTACTTTACGGCAACATCGATCAGCAATGTACCGGAATCGTTACATGCATTTGGGCTACGGCGGAGGTAATTCGCCGTGCCAAGGAGCTTGGCGCCAACCTGATTGTTCCGCACGAGGCGCTGTTCTGGAACCACGGAGACAGCCGTGAGGTGGTCGCGGGGAACGAGACCTTTGAGGCAAAGTGCGCCTTGCTTGACGATTGGGGTGGAGCGGTCTGGCGTTGCCATGACTATATCCACTCGGGCGTTCCGATCGCCTCGGACGGTTCGATGGTCGACGGCATCTTTTACGGATTTGCGGCCAAGATGGACTGGCTTGGCTCCGCGGTAGACGAGTCATTCATGAGGTACCGCATTGAGCCAACGCCGGCCCGCGATCTTGCGCAGGCGCTCGTACACAAGCTTGGATTAAATGGAACGCGCTTGATCGGCGACGGTGACGCGCTCGTTCGCAATGTCGAGATTCCCATGCACATTATGGGACGAGATAACGACGAGATTGCCCATATCGACTCTGATGACATCGATTGCATTTTGGCCATGGAGTTTATCGACTTTACGGTGAGTGAGTACATCCGCGACGCCGCAATGCTCGGTCAGGGGAAATGCGCCATCCATATGGGTCACTTTAACGGCGAAGAGCCGGGTATGGAATGCATGTCGACATGGTTGCCCGCTGCGCTCGGAGACGCTGGTGCAGGCTTGCCGGTCACCTTTGTGCCCATGGGGGATACTTATCAATACGTACTGGCATAGATGCCCTGGGGCCGCGATGCCATATGGGTGTCGTGGCCCTGTTTGCGTTTCTCCAGATAAAACCTGCCAAAATGAACCTGTCCCTTATTGGCAGGTCTGCGGGTCAATGCCCGCCAAACGAAGTTGCGGTGGAATAGTTCCTGTTTGTGCCCGATTGGCCGCAAAACAGGAACTATTCCACCGCAACTCATCGGGATGCGCTATTGGTTCATGTTGCCGTGGATGTAGGGGGTGACCTCGGGGGAGATATGACCGCAGCCCAGCTCGCGCAGGGCGGATTCGATGGCGGCGGGCAGCGGGGTCTTGCCCCTGTCGTCGACGTCGGCACCGCCGAGGGCGGCAATCTTGGCGACATCTGCGGGGGCGGCTTCGATATGCATGCAGCCGCCGATCAAGCGCGCGCGTACCTGTGCCAGGTCAAGATCGTGCAGGTAATCCTCGCAGGCGCGGATTAAATCGACCTTCTCGCGCGTAAGCTCCTCGCCCGTGGGGACGCGCGTGGCAAGACAGGCTCCCGCCGGCAGGTTCCAGACGGGATAGCCCCATGCGCGCAGCAGCTCGCGCTCTTCGTCCTTGGTAAAGCCGACCTCCATAAGAGGGGAGCGTACACCGAGCTCTTTTGCCGCGCGCATGCCAGGACGGTAGTCACCGCGATCGCTTGCATTGCTGCCATCGATGACGGTGGGAAAGCCGAGCGACTTGGCGTGATTGACGATGGCGGTGAAGCCGGCGTGCTTGCAGTGGTAGCAGCGATTGGCGTCGTTGCAGGCAACCTGGGGGAGCTGCAACTGATCGACCGAAAGATTGAGTACGGGGAGCTTAAAATGCGGCTCCTCACTGGCTTGTACGTCAACGGATCGCTCAAATGAAGCCTGCTCGGGCGTGCCGATGAGCGGCGTGGTGAGGTGAACGAGAAGCGTGCTGGCGGGCATGATACGGGCGCAGACCGCGGCCAAAAAGCTGCTGTCGACGCCACCGGAAAACCCGATGGCCACGCGCCCGTATGCCAAAAGCAGCTGTTCGAGCGCCGATAGCTTGTCTTGAAGCTCCTCTGCGGGTGCCGTGGTGTCTGAAAGCATGAAACGATCCTTACCATTGAGTACTCGATCGAAAACTATAATCCTACCGAGCTGCCTGTCATAAGACTTCCGCTTATGTAACGAAAGTGCAATATGCTATATACGTTATATACAAGTTTGTAAAGTGCGGTAGAGTGGCAGTAATGCAATCCGGTGAGGGGGCCGATATGATCAAGGCTGTTATTTTTGACATGGACGGAACGCTGGTCGATACCGAGCGTTTGGGCATCAAGGCATGGAAGGCGGGCGCTGCCGAGCTGGGGGTTGCGATTGATGAAGCGCTGATCCATCAGTTTATCGGTCGCACGCTGCCCGATGTCATGGACATCCTTGATAAGCATTACGGTAGCCACGAAACCACCGAGGCGATCTATGTCCGCCACAAGGAGATTCGCGACGAGATAGTCAAGACCGAACTGGAACTTAAGGCCGGCGCCGCCGAGTGTCTAGACGAGCTGCTAGCTGCGGGCTATCACGTGGGCCTAGCGACGTCGTCGCGCCTCGTTACGGCCGAGCGCAACCTTAAGATGGTCGGTCTTTTTGACAAGTTTGAAACGGTAACGTGTGGCGAGGACGTCGTGCACGGCAAGCCCGACCCCGAGATGTATTTGCTCGCCTGCGAGCGCGCGGGCTTTGCCCCCGAGGAATGTGCCGTGGTCGAGGATTCGCGCAACGGCTGCGTCTCGGGCATTACGGCCGGCTGCCATGTCTTTGCCGTCCCCGACATCGTGCCGCTGCCGCAGGACGTGGTGGATGGCTGCGAGGCCGTGCTCGATACGTTGTTCGATCTGACGGCGGCGGTCAAGGCCGTGCGCTAGAAAATTGCGGCGTTGAAACGAGCAATTGCCCACGTTTGCGCTTAAGCAAAAGGGGCCCGGCAATGGTCGGACCCCTTTTGCTTAAGCGGCGTTTTGGCATACTGGCCGACGTGCTATAGATATGCGCCGAGGTTGATGGCGGTGGCGTCGGTCTGGCTGCTCGCCTGGGTGCTGGCGCGCTCCAAGAGGAATGGCCGCACGAGTTCCTGGCGGTTGATGTCCTCGGTTACCGTGTCCGCGGTGACGGTGCGCGCAGCGGAGCCGATGCGGACGCGTTTGGTTTTTGCCGGCGCCTTGTTCTCGATTTGCTCCATGAGCAGCTGGACGCCCTTGCGGCCAATCTCGTAGCCCGGGGGTGCTACGGTGGTGAGCGGTACCGCGCCACTCCATGCGAGTGGGTTGCCGTCGCAGCCGGCCACGCGAACCTGCTCGGGGACGGGGATGCCTTTGTCGGTCAACGCCGAGATAACGCCCGAGGCCAATACATCGGTAAGGCCGATGACAAAATCGGGACGCTCGTCGGCAGGGCGCTCGGCAATCTGAGCGCCGATGCTGTAGCCGTCGACTGCGGTATTCCACTCTCCGGCGTCAATAACCTCAATTTTGATATCGGGATGCAGGGCGAGGGCCTTGTGGATGCCAAGTACGCGCAAGGTGAGCTGCATGAATGCCGCTCTGCCCACGACGGTGATATGGTGTGCGCCGCGGGCGATGGCGAGCTCGGCGATAATACGCCCCTGTGCCTCGTTATCGGCGGCAACGTAGTAACCGGGCTCGGAACAGTGGATGTCCAGGTGGACGATTGGCACGGGCATCTTGGTCATTGCGGGGTGCCAGTCGGGGGACGCCATGGGCTGAACCATGACGCCGGACATCTGGGTGCCCATAAAGTAGCGCAGGTAATGGTCCTCGAGAATATCGTCGTTATCGGCGTTGGCGATGAGCAGGTCGTAACCGTGCTTGCGGGCCTCGTTATGGGCGCCGCTGGCAATTTGGAGCGAGAAGCCGTGGTCGAGACGGGGGAGGACCAGGCCAAAGGACTTGGTGGTGCCGCCTGCGAGCTGACGGGCGCTTTGGTTGGGCAGGTAGCCAAGGCGATTGATGGTCTCGTTGATGAGTTTGAGAGTCTCGGGGCGCAGCTTTTCGGGATGGTTGAGCGCGTTGGAAACCGTGCCCAGCGAGACCCCTGCCTCGCGCGCGACATCGCTGATTTTTACCTTTGCCATAGCGGCCCCTTTGATGCGTTTCAAGTACGAGTCAGATTGTAGCATTGCCCGTTTCCAGGGTGTCAAAACCTACCAATTAGGGACAGGTTTATTTTGGCAGGTTTTATCTGGGCAAACACCGTTGCCAGCGCGACCACCGCGAAGGGGGACAGGCTCCTTTGTGGCGGTTTGAGCTGCCCGGGCCTTCAATTGTCTCGATCTGTAACATCTGGACGGCAAAACCGGCTCTACTTGTTACAGATCGAGACATAGTGCAGGGGCTGAACCGTAATGTCTCGATCTGTAACACTAAGCCGGTTTCCGGAGCCCCAGATGTTACAGATCGAGATCTTTCGTCGGGACAGGCCACCGCTCCGGTCCAAGTCACCATAAAGGCGCCTGTCCCAATCGCGGTGTTTGGGCATGTGTGCATCGAGTGGTATCTAAGTTGAGATACCACTTCTGGTATATCAGCTTGCGTTTGCGTGAGTACAATACTCGGACGTTATACGTCTCAGCGCCCATGTGCGTGGACGTTTTGCAGTCACGCGAACGAAGGGATTTATCCTATGTGCGGAATTGTCGGCTACACCGGCTCTGATATTGCAAAGAACATCCTGGTCACGGGCCTTAAGCGTATGGAGTATCGCGGCTATGACTCCTCGGGCGTCGCGCTCGAGGTGGGCGAGGGCGCCGCGGCTCACCTCGACGTCATCCGCCGCGTGGGCAAGGTCGCGGGTCTGGAGAGCGAGCTTTCCAACATCGACAGCGACGCTACCTGCGGTATCGGCCACACCCGTTGGGCCACCCACGGCAAGCCTTCGGTCGTTAACGCCCATCCCCACACCAGCTGCGACGGTCGCATCGCCATCGTCCACAACGGCATCATCGAGAACTTCGCCGAGCTGCGCGAGGAGCTGGAGGGCCGCGGCCATCACTTTAAGAGCGAGACCGATACGGAGGTCTTCGCGCATCTGATCGAAGAGGCCTATGCCGAGACGCGCGACCTGATGGCTTCCGTGCGTGAGGCCTGCACCCACGTGGTGGGCGCCTATGGCTTGGGCGCCGTGGGGGCCCGCCGCCCTTTTCG
>OAVX01000446.1_pt1 | contig 24688 bp, 20 predicted proteins | sample 1476471 | NCBI WGS metagenome assembly OAVX01 (sample SAMEA2580114, study PRJEB22360) | human gut metagenome | biome: human gut; feature: human-associated habitat; material: faeces | place: Denmark | collected 2008/2010
CTATGACGCCCGGCGGGTCTGCCGCAACCGACCTCCTCGCCCATGTCAAAGTAGATCTCGGAGCACGGACCGCAGGGGCCGGTGGGGCCAGCGGCCCAGAAGTTGTCGTCCTCGCCCAGACGCGAGATATGATCCTCGGCAACGCCCAGGGAGCGCCACACGTCGTGGGTCTCGTCGTCCTCAGTAAAGACGGTGAAGTACAGGCGGTCGAGCGGCAGCTTGAACTCCTTGGTGATGAGCTCAAAGGCCCAAGCGCAGGCCTGCTGCTTGGAGACGCCGCCAAAGGAGAAGTCGCCGAGCATCTCAAAGAAGGACAGGTGACGGCCGTCCTCGCCGATGCAGTCGATGTCGTTGGTGCGGACGCATTTCTGGCAGGAGATCGCGCCGATCTCCTTCATGGTCTTCTTGCCCTGGTAGTACTCCTTAAACTGGTTCATGCCGGCGTTGGCAAGCAGCAGCGAAGGATCGTCGGGGACGAGGGACGAAGAAGGATAGAGCTTAAGACCGCGCTCCTCAAAGAAGTTGAGGAACTTAGAGCGAATCTCGGCCGTAGTCATTGACGGATAGTCAGCACTCATAGAGGGAATCTCCTCGGTTTCACATCGAAACAGTTCAAACGTAACGATATTACCATCCCACCGCGCCTGTGCAAAAAAGAGGGCCGCCAAACAGCGACCCTCCAGCGAAAGTGCATGTTATTTAGGACTAAGCAATCCTTTGAAAAAAATGGGTTTGGTAAAATGCTATATAAGAACCATCCGGAAGGAGCGATCGATGAAAAGCAAACGATTTGTCCTGAATGCACTTCTGGTAGTGGCACTTTTAGCGCTCTTGGCCTTCTCCCAATGGTACGCAAACCAACCAGCATTTGGCTACGTACTGTATGCAGTGACGTCCGGCGACAAAGCTTATTGCACTCTACGCGCAATTGACGTTCTCTATTTCTATGTAGCCGGCCCCTTATCAATCGCTTTGCTCGTGTTTCTTGTCTTTTACAACATCAAGAAACGCTAACGGGACCTATTTGGAATCCGAATCGTCCATGGAGCCGTCGATGCCGGTTTTGGTGTCGTCATTCGAGTCGGCGTCATCGTCCTTGGCGAAGGGGTTCTTAAAGAAACCTGTCGCGTCGGGCTGAAGACCCGACAGCTTAATCCAGGGATTCTCGAGCTCGGGCTTGGGCATTGCCTGGGCCTCGGGCGCGGTCTCGTTGCCGATGAGCTCGGACTCATAAATGAACGTATCGTCCCCAAGCGCGTCATAGGCGGCGACCGGGTTGCCCTCGGCATCGCGATACGGCGTGCCCTTAAACACGGCGCCATCGTATGCCACGAGCTGGCGGCCGGTCTCGTTCTCGAAGTAATACACGAAGATACCCTTCAGAGCCGCGCACAGCGGGATGGCGATGACCATGCCGATGGGGCCCATAAGCGCCGAACCGATAACAAGGGCCGTCAGGCTCATGATGGGATGCACCTGAACCGAGCTCTGCATGACCTTAGGCGAAATGACGTTGTCGGTGACATTTTGTGCCACCATGGTCACGATCAAGGTCCACAACGCCAGCATCGGGCTAAACATAAAGCCGAGCACCGTGGCAATAGCCGCGCTCACCCAGGGACCGACAACTGGGACCAAGTGCATGATGCCAGTAAAGATGGCCATGAGTGCCGCATACGGATGGCCAATGAGCGTAAAGCCGATAAAGGCGAGGATGCCACCGCAGATCGACGTTACGACCATCCCACGCATGTAGCCGCCGACCGAGCGCGAAAGAATCGCGACCATAAAACGGTACGAGGTCTCCTTTTCCTGACCAATGATGGTGCAGACCTCGTGGTGCATGCGGGGATAATCGCAGGCAAGCCAGTAGGCAAGCACCAAGCCAAGGAAGATAACGAACAGCTGCGACGCGGTATTGGTAATGAGCGGGAAGACACCGCGGCCAAGCTCGGCGGCAATCTGCGAGACATACTTGGACGCCACCGTGACGAGCGAAGAAAGGTTATCGTCCAGATACTCCTTGAGCGGCGTGTTGTTGAGCGTCTTGGCATGCGAGATCATCTCATTGAGGTCGCCACCCGCAACACGAAGCTGCTCAGGCAGACGGCTCAGGACTTCCATGATCTGACCAAAGAGACTCGGCGACAAGATGCAAACGACGCCGACGAGCACGGCAACGACCACAATAAGCGCGACAAGCGAACCGATGCCGCGATTCACGCCATGGTGCTCGAGCCAGTTGGTGATCGGCGACATCACAAAAGCGATGATGGAACCGACAGCGAGAAACTCGATGACCGGCGCCAGGATGCCCATAAGGTTAAAGATGACGGCGGCGATGACAATGCAGCCGACGACGCCCCAAATGCGCAACGTCAGAATACGGGTATCGCGCAGCGTGCGGTCGGTTTGTTGGGGGTGCTCATTCATGAACGAACCATCACTCCGTCGGGGTCGATCTTGTCCTGAATCTTCTTAAGGGTACGACGCAGCAGGCGCGAGACCTGTACCTGCGAGATGCCCAGCTTCTTGGCAATCTCGATCTGGGTCATGCCCTTCACAAAGCGCAGCTCGATTACCTCGCGTTCGCGCGGCGAGAAATCGCGGATGGCTTCCTCGATTACCAGGCGATCATCGGTAAAGTCGAGCTCGTTGTCGTCGTCGGCGTAACGATCGAGAATCGAAGGCGCATCGTCGGAGTCGGACGCGCCGGGAGCCTCGATGGGCACCGAGGTATAGGCCGAGGACGATTCCATGGCTTCGAGCACCTCGTCGACGGTCACGCCCAGGTAATCGGCGATTTCCTCAACCTTGGGCGAACGCTGTAGCTCGTTGGTGAGCTTATCGGTAGCCTGGTTGACCTTGGCAGAGAGCTCCTGCAGACGACGCGGCACGCGCACGCTCCAGCCCTTGTCGCGGAAATGACGCTTAATCTCACCCAGAATAGTAGGAGTGGCAAACGTCGTGAACTCGAGCCCGCGCTCGGGGTCAAAGCGGTCGATAGCCTTGAGCAAGCCCAGATAGCCGACCTGCAAAAGGTCATCGAGCGGCTCGCCGCGGTTCTTAAATCTGTTGGCAAGAAACCTTACCAGGTTCATATGGGACATAACGAGCTGCTCGCGGGCATCCGGATCACCGGTCTCCTTATAACGACGAAACAGCTCGCGGGTTTTCTCCTTGTCCCAAGCGGTCTTGCCGCTCCGGGAACGTTCGGTCATATTAGATATCCGCCTTGAGGTCGAGGGAAAGCGTTAGGGGCGCCGTAGTCTTTTCGTAGGAATCGCACACGCTCGCCAAAATGAGCTCGGCATATACGGCAGCCTGGTCATCCTCATCGACAGTCGCCTGATCGCCAAAGGTAAAGGTCATACCCACGTGAGATTTGTCGACATCGAATTTAATCGAGATATCGTCGGAATCAACGGCCGTGCAGCCAAAAATAAAGGCTTCCTCAGCGGCCATACGAATATCCTCGATGCGATCGACGGACATAGAGCACAGGGCGCCGACGTTGGCGGCCGTCATGCGCACCAAGCGCGCGAGACGCGGATCACCGGCAACGCTCAGCGTAATGGGGCAGGTTGCTTCGCTACTCATCGCAGGACTCCTCGAAGGTCTCGGCGGGCGTATAGGTGTAATACTGAGCAGGCTTGACTGCGGCCTTCTGAGCCGCATCCGCACCATCGACGTCCTCGTCCTCAGCCTCACCGATCAGAACGCGCTCGGTAGGCTGCTCGGCCTCGACGGCGGCGAGCTTGCGATCGGCGTCGGCTGCAGGAGCCTTCACCTTATTGAAGAGCTTCTGCACGGCGCCAGCCGCAGAGTCGGTCACGCTCGACACGGCGTTGCTTGCCTCGGCCACGCTGCCCGTAACCTCAGAGATGTCGCGAACCACGGCTTCGACCTCTACAAGATTGGAGGTAAGGGCGTCAACCGCGGTCTTGCTCGACTTGAGCAGCGGCTCCACCTGGGCAAGTGCCGGCGTAAGCTCGTCTACGGCGCCATCGAGCTTTGCCACCACGGGCTGTGCCTCGGCGAGCGTGTTGTTGAGGTCGCTCACCGTCTTGTCGAGCGAATCAACGACGGTGCGGGTCTTGCGCAGCGTGAGCGCGAGCTCGATAACAGCCCACACGCCGGCAACGGCGAGCACCAGCAGGGCGATTTGAATGGGACTCATACAAGCCTCCCAAAGGAATCGAAATACAGACGCTGTTCATGGTACCCCAAAGAAGGGGAAAGATACCCAAAGGGAATGTGCGAGGCGCCAATGACCTACTTGGGCGCATTGCCGCTTCGGTCGCGTTCGCTTTGCTCCACACGCCACTCTTCCCAGCCGCGGCCGGCAGGCTGCCAAAATGCACCGCGCTCCAGTCCCTCGGGCAAATAGCGCTGGTCGACCCAACCTTCGAGATAATCGTGCGGATACTTATACACACCGTATTCGTCGCTGCCCGGGCGATGACGGTCGCGCAGATAACTCGGCACCTCGCGCAGCCCACTTGAATGGATATCTGCCAGCGCCGCATCTATCGAAGCCTCGCAAGCGTTGGATTTAGGTGCCAAGCACACATAGAGCGCAGCCTGAGCCAGGTTAATGCGGCATTCGGGATAACCAATGACCTCGGCAGACTTAAACGCAGCATGTGCCACCAAGAGCGCCTGCGGATCGGCGTTGCCGACGTCCTCGGAAGCGTGGATCATAATACGCCGCGCAATAAACTTGGGATCCTCCCCAGCATCGATCATGCGTGCAAGCCAATAGATCGTGGCATCGGGGTCGCTGCCTCGCATGGACTTGATGAACGCACTGATAATGTCGTAGTGCATGTCGCCGTTTTTGTCATACGAAAAGCCACGACGAGGGTTGGCAATCTTAACATCATCCACGGTGATGGGATAGCGCTCCCCCGCCGCCGGCGCTGGCGTTCCCTCGGTATCGGGACGCGTGACGGCAATCTCGCTCGCAAGCTCAAGCGTCGTGAGCGCCGAACGCGCATCGCCCGCGGCCAGCGTGCAGATGGACTTAACCGTATCCTCATCGGCAGAGAACTTACCGCTCAGACCCTGCGGTGCCTCGAGTGCACGCTCGATGAGAGTCGCGATATCCTCGTCCTTTAAGTGCTCAAGCTCCACCACGCGACCACGCGAGAGCAACGCCGAGTTGACCTCGAAGTACGGATTCTCCGTCGTGGCACCAATCATAATGACGGTACGGTTCTCAACTGCATGCAGTAAGGCATCCTGCTGCGACTTGGAGAAGCGATGAATCTCGTCGATGAACAAGATGGTGCGGCGGTCGTAGGTATTCAGGCGCGTCTTGGCCTCGTCAATCACGCGACGCAGGTCCTTCACGGTACCCGTCACGGCGCTGACCTCGACAAACTCGCTCTTGGTATGGTTGGCGATGATATGCGCCAGCGTCGTCTTGCCCGTACCGGCCGGCCCATACAGAATCACGCTCGATAGCACATCATGCTCGATGGCCGCACGCAGCCACGAGCCCTTACCGACGGCCTTTTGCTGACCCACGTACTCGTCGAGCGAATTGGGGCGCATGCGCACCGCGAGCGGCGCATTTTTAAAGGAACGCTCGCGCGTCGAAGCAGAAAAAAGGTCGTCCATAACCATCCCGTGCATCAATCAAAAACGTTTTCCACTAACAGTATACCGAATATATACGAACTACCGTTCGTTAATATAGGTACGGTGCGGAAACTTTAATCCCGGGAACAACTTGCTCGTGAGCTCGCAGAAATAGCCGTCCGTCATGCTCGCGATGTAATCCACCACCGCTTGATCCTTGTCATCCTGCCAGGCATAGGCGCGATCGTAGTAGGAAAGCTGCTGCTCAATGCGAGAAATATGATGCTTAAAGATGTACGAGGACTCGTCACCTTCGTTTATATCCTGCAGGCAACGGTCGTAGAGCTTTTCGAACGCCTCGCGCAGCTCCGCTTCGGAGTCGCCTTCGATGCCGCCCTTGCTATAGATCTTTACGTAGTTCTCGCGCTTGGCTCGGCGAATTTCCTCAAACAAATCCTCGCTCATCTCGATGCGCGGCTTGCCATAGCTGTGCTCAACGATATCGATGGAGGCATGCGTAAGGATCCAGCTGTTGTATGCCCCACCCAGGCCATCATCAAAAGCATCGGGCGCCAGTAGGCCCGCCGCAATGGCGTCTTGGCGATCGCGCCCAACGTAGGCAAGGATATCCGAGATACGGACCACGCAGCCTTCGAGCGTCATGGGACGCAGGTGCTCAATTGCGCTATAGCCCTTGGCAATGCAGTCCTCAACCGTCTGATCGAACTGGTCAAAGGAACCCATGTCCGAGAGCTCAAACACGCGTTGCTCGTACTCGCCGTTATGGCACAAGACGCCGTCGAGCGTCTGGAGCGACACGTTGCGGCCATACAGCGCATCGAGCACGCGGACCGACTGCACGTTATGGAAAAAGAAGCGGCCGGTACGCTCGTGATAGATATCGTTGAGAAAGCGCTCACCGGCATGGCCGAAAGGCGTGTGTCCCAAGTCGTGGCCCAGGCCAATCGCCTCGATCAGATCACAGTTAAGCCCCAGGGCGCGACCGATATCGCGCGCGATGCGCGAGACAAGCTGCACGTGCAAACCGCGGCGCGACAGATCATCATTGCTACGGAAGCTAAAGACCTGCGTTTTACCTGCATAACGCGTGTACGCCGGAAGATGAAGAATTTTTTCGGTATCGCGCATAAACGCCGGACGCATAAGCGTGCCTTTGTCGGCAGCGCGATCAATACGACGAATGACCTGTTCGTCGTTGCAACGATACGGGTTGACGGAACCCGAAACACGATCGACGGAAATACGCTCGACAAGTTCGGGCGACAACGCCGAGGGAATACGGCCCATGCGCGCCTTAATGACGGCCGTTTCTTGATTAGTTGCCATGGCATGCTCCTTAAGAAGGATGCGCAATCGGTTACAATGTGCAGCCCACGACCTCGATTATGGCAAAAATCGGCACTAAAAACGGGAGCAATGGCAGGGAGCGCGATTTTGTGAAGAGGCAGGAGAGGGCAAGGACCAGGAGCGCGACGGCAAATGCCACGATGCCGCCCATAGGGTCGAGCGTGCAAAGCGCGAAGAGCGCCTTGACGTCCCCCATGCCAATGCCGGGAGCGTGGCGAAGGCGCCGCCAGAGCGACTCAGTGAGCACAAGGGCAAGGTAGACGATGACCGCAAGACCGGCGTGGTCAAGCGCCGTGGTAACGCCCTTGTCGAGCCAAACGCCTGCTAACGCCGCCACCGCACACGCACCGGCAAGCGCATTCGGAAACCGCCGCTCACGGGCATCAACCACCGCACCGGCAAAGATGCAAATCCAAAATGGGATGTAGGACATCGTGCACCTCCATGGACAGCTACTCAAACGCAAAAACCACCACAAAGGTGCCTGTCCCCTTTGCGGTGGTTTTGGTGGTGGTTATTTGGCGCCTTGCATGACCTCGTCGAGGGTAACGTTGACGGCATGCTGCGTCGGGACCCAGTCGACCTTTAGGAACAGAGCAGCCACCGTGATGGGGATATAGCTGAACATAAAGATCGGGAAGGTAAACAAGTTGGTCACCAAACGCCACTTTTGCGCGCAATGAATATGCTTGTACTCAAAGATGGTCGTGAGTAGCGCCAGGATAAAGAAGGTCTGGTACATCATCACGAAGGTCATAATGAGCGAGGCGGCACATGCCTGCATCTCGACCTCGGTGGCCAAAAAGCCGTGCGAAAGCCCACCCACGATAAGGAACGTGGCATTGGCGAGCATGGAGATCAGGGACAGCAGCATGCCCGGAGCGATGGTCATAAACATGTCATATGCGGCAAAGCGATGATAGCGGAAGGTCGACTTGACCAAGTGCTTACCATAGGTAAAGAACACCTGGTAAAAGCCCTTAGTCCAACGCATACGCTGTTTCCAGGACGCCTTAAACGTCACCGGCTGCTCGTCAAAGAACTCCGCCGGCGCATAACCGATGCGGATGCCGTGAATGGCGCAGAACGTGGTGAACTGGATGTCCTCGGTCAGCGTATGGAACTGCCAACCATGCATGCCCTCGATCACGCTCGCCGAAATAAGGTAACCCGAACCCGAGACAGCGCAGGACGTCTTGCAGATATTACGCGCGTTGTTGAGGAAGCGGGCCTCGCGCAGATACCAGGTGGCATTAGCTGCCGAGATCCACGAACTGCCGAAGTTCTTAGAGTTGCGGTAGCTCGTGACCACATGGAAACCCTGGTCAAAGGCATCATTCATCTTGGAGACGTAATCGCGGGAGATAACGTTGTCGGCATCGAAGATAAAGTAGCCCTCAAACGTATCGGGATACTCGTTGAGAATGCGATCGAAGCCAAAGTCCATGACCCAGCTCTTGCCCTTACGGGCCAGGTCATTGCGCTCATAAACAATAGCACCGGCCTCGCGCGCAAGCTGCGCCGTGTTGTCGGTGCAGGCATCGGCGACCACGAAGACCTCGATGAGCTCGGACGGATAATCCTGGTCCTTGATGGAGCGTACGAGGTTGGTGATCACGGCTTCCTCGTTATGCGCCGCGATAAAGAAGGCATAGCGGTGGAGTTTTCTGGCCTTGGGAGGCGCGACCTCGCCACGAAGGGCGCCGATGACAAAGAAGACCACCTGGTACAGAAAGCAGACCGTGAGCAGCGTGACGACAATCTGGTTGAAAATCACGATGGGTGTGTTGGTTTGTAAAAAGGCGAGCATGCAGGCTCCCAGGAACGCATTACGTAAACAATCGTATATCTTACCGCAGGCTTACCGAGTTCAAGAAACCACCTAATACCGGCTAGGCTTCGAGAAGGCCAAGCTGCGGGACGATGTCGTCGCCGGCGGCGGTGCGGCCAAGCGAGCGCGGGGCCAGGTCGTCAAGAACCGCAGCGAGATCCCACGGCAGCTCGTCGCGGCACTCAATACGCTCCCCCGTCACGGGATGGTCGAATGCGACGCGCCAGGAATGAAGGAATTGCCTGGTCAGACCCTGATCGGCGCGTGCATCGCACTTGCCGTAGAGTGGATCGCCCACGCAGGCGTGGTTGATATGGCGCATATGCACACGAATCTGATGCGTGCGGCCCGTAAACAGGTGGCACTCGACGAGCGTATAGCCGTCGTCAAATCGCGTGGAATCGAAGCGCTCGAGGACCTTAAAGGTCGTAATGGCCTGGCGCGCGAAAGGATCGTCCGAAACCGCCATCTTGACACGGTCGCGCGTCGATCGGGCAATGCCGGTGTTAATGGTGCCCTCATCCATAGCGATATGACCGTGAACGAGCGTGATATAACGACGATCGAGCGTACGCGTGCGGATGAGATTTTGGAGCGCGCGCTGGGTGTCGTCGTCCTTTGCCGCAAGCATGAGACCCGAGGTATCGCGATCCAGGCGATGCACAATACCGGGGCGGTCCTCGCCCTGCACGGTGCCCAGATGGTCGATACCGCAGTGATAAACCAGGGCATTCGCGAGCGTACCGCTCTCATGACCATGCGCAGGATGGCACACCAGGCCGCGCTGCTTGGAGAGCACAATGAGATAAGCGTCCTCATAGCGAATGTCGAGCGGGATGGCCTCGGGAATCACATCGGTGGGATCGTGCGGCTCGGGCAAATCGACCGAAATACGATCGCCGGCTCGCACGGCGTACTTTTTGGACAGGCAGGTCTCACCATTGACACATACGGCACCGCCCTCAATCAGATGCGCGCAGGCAGAGCGCGTAGGGCAGCCATCATTGGCGCCCAGATAAGCGTCAAGACGCTGACCAGCGGCATCGTCGGCAACAAGAATATGGATGTCGGCCATTAGCGCTCGTTCCTTTCGCGAATCTTGCGGGCACGCTCCCCGCGTTGCTGGGCCTTGCGCTTAGCGCGGGCCTCGTCACGGGCGTTAAGCTCGGCGGTCGCATCGACCTCACGGGCAGCAGGGCTCAAGAACATGTAGCCGAAGAGGGCGAGCACGACACCCAAGGTAATGCCGATATCGGCCACATTGAAGACGGGGAAGTCAATGAAGGTGGTAGCAATGAAATCGGTCACGAAGCCAAAGGCCAAACGATCGATAGCGTTGCCGATAGCACCGCCCGCAACCATCGCCATGCCCACAACCTCAAGATGGGCGAGTTGGTGTGCACGAACGAGGTACACGGCAATAGCGATAATGACCGCCAACGCCAGCACGGCAAACGCGATGCCATGCCCCTCGCCCATACTAAAGGCAGCACCGATATTGCGGACAAACATAAAGTCGATGACACCGGGGATGACAGTCACATGCAAAGCTTCGCCCACGGCACGAACCGCAAGCTTGCTCAGCTGGTCAACAAGCAGCACAACGAGCGCTACCCCACCAGCAACACCCAACCGCCAACGCAAAGGCGGTGTCATATCCCCAGCACGACCCAAATCAATCCCCTACCCTCAAGATCATCGAATTACTATTAACGCTAAGAACCATCTTATATTGCCACACGCAGAGCGCACGACATATCCACCAACGCAAGCGAAATAACCAGCTAAAAACGAAAGCGGCATTCCAAAAAACAGAATGCCGCTTTTATTCAGCGGAGCAAATGAGCCGAAGGCGCCCAAATGCTCCCTATAACCAAAATGCCGAGTTACCGTGCCTTAAAGGGCATTCGCACACCTCTCGCAGATATGCGCGTGGCCGTTGTACTCGCCGACGGTGGTGCGGTAGTTCCAGCAACGGTCGCAGCACTCGCCCTCGGCAGCCTCGATGGCAACGGAAAGCTCCTCGCCCTGGGTCAGCTCAACATCAGAGACGATGTAGAACTCGGCCAGGTCGACGGCCTTGTCGCCGGTCAGCAGCGCGTACATCTCGGCGGGAACGACCGCCTTGACGCGGACCTGCTGGCTCTTAGTGAAGGTGCCGGCGGAGCGGGCATCCTCAAGGGCCTTGGTCACGGCGCTACGAAGCTCGAGCGAAGCCTCGAGCACGCCCTCAAACTCATTGGCCTCGTCGACCGTAATGGGCGACTTGTACCAATCGAGCAGCGCGGCGTACTTCTGGTGATCGACGCAGCCGGCGGGCGCATAGGCCATGGCCTCGTCGACCGTGTAGGACAGGATCGGCTGCAGGGCGCGCATGAGCATCGAGAAGAGCTCGGCAAGCACGGTCTGGGCGCTGCGGCGCTCGAGCGAGCCGGGCTTCTCGCAGTACAGACGGTCCTTCAGGGCGTCGAGGTACACGTTGGAGAGCTCGGTAACCACGAAGTCATAGAGTGCACGGTAGGCGCGCGGGAACTCGTAGCTGGCGTAGGCATCGTCGACCTCGGCCTGGACCTGGGTCAGACGGGCAACCATGAGCTTGTCGAGCGGCAGCAGGTCGGCAAAGGCGACGCCGTCGGTCTCGGGCTCAAACTGGCCCTCGAGCTCGGAGAGCAGGAAGCGCAACGTGTTGCGGAAACGACGGTAGGCATCGGACGTACGGGCGAGAATCTCGTGGTCGATGGAAACGTCAGAGCTGGTGTCGACCGAGGCAACCCACAGGCGGATGATGTCGGCGCCCATCTCGTCACAGACCTTGTTGGGGTCGATGACGTTGCCGAGCGACTTGGACATCTTGCGGCCCTGGCCGTCGAGCGTGAAGCCCTGCGAGACGACTGCCTTGTACGGAGCGTGACCGTTGGCACCCACCGAGGTGAGCAGCGAGCTCTGGAACCAACCGCGGTGCTGGTCGGAGCCCTCGAGGTACACATCCGCCGGGTACTCCAGCTCGGGGCGATACTCGCAGACGGCCTTCCAGGAGACGCCGGAGTCCCACCACACGTCGAGGATGTCCTTATCGGCCTTGAGGTGATGGCCACCGCACTTGGGGCAGACGCAGGCCTCGCACAGGTAGCTCTCGGGAGCGTCGATGAACCAGGCGTCAGAGCCTTTCTCGTGGAAGAGCTTGATGACGGCGTCGAGCGTAGCGTCGTTCATGACCTTCTCGCCGCAGTCGGCGCAGGTGTAGCTGGGGATAGGCACGCCCCAGTTGCGCTGACGGCTGATGCACCAGTCGGGACGCTGCTCGACCATGGCGCCGATGCGGTTGGCCGCGTGGGCCGGATACCACTTGACGTTCTCGCGGACCTCTTTGCCAGCCTGCTCGCGCAAACCGGTCTTGTCCATCGAGACAAACCACTGGTCAGTGGCACGGAAGAGCACCGGGTGCTTGCAGCGCCAGCAGTGCGGATAGCTGTGCGTGATCTTCTTCTCGAGAACCAGGGTGCCGCGCTCGCGCAGGAACTCGATGATATGCGGGTTGGCCTCATCGGTATCCATACCGCTGAAGGGGCCACCGGTGCCAAACTCCTCGCCGGTGTAGAACTTGCCGTCGTCATCGACCGGCATGCAGATGTCGGTGATGCCTTCCTTGAGGCAGGCGAAGTAGTCGTCGACGCCGTGGCCGGGCGAGTTGTGGACGATACCGGTACCGTCATCGACACCGACGTAGTCGGCCAGCAGCGCCACGCCCTCAACACCGTCAAAGATCGGCTGCTTGTAGTGGATGTGGTGGAACGTCTCGGCGGGAACCACATAGGGCTCGCCGTCGACCATGACCGGGGTGTACTCCCAGCCAAACTCCTCGCAGCACTTGGGAGCCAGGTCCTCGAGCATGACCTCGGCACGGCCATCGTGCTCAACGGCGACATAGGCGGCGCCGGGCTTGAGGGAAACGGCCTGGTCGGAGGGGATAGTCCACGGCGTAGTCGTCCAGATGATAAAGTCGACCGGGCCGTCGAAGTTCTCGAGGCCGGCGGGCTTGGAGGTCATCTCAAAGCGCACGAAGATGGAGGGGCTCGTCTCGTCGGAGTACTCGATCTCGGCCTCGGCCAGCGCGGTGTGGCAGTGCTTGCACCAGTGAACCGGCTTGTGGCCGCGATAGATCATGCCCTTATCGAACATGGCCTTGAAGACCTCGATGTCGGCGGCATCATGCTGGTGATAGAGCGTCAGATAGGGGTTGTCCCAGTCGCCGAGCACGCCCAGACGACGGAAACCAGCCTTCTGAAGCTCGATGTTCTCGACAGCGAACTCATTGCAGAGCTCGCGAATCTTGGCCGTGGGGGTCTGGTTGAACTTCTCGGTGCCGAGCTTCTCTTCGACCTTGTGCTCGATCGGCTGGCCGTGGCAGTCCCAACCGGGGACATAGGGAACTTCATAGCCCTGCATCATCCAGTAGCGGTTGATCATGTCCTTGGAGATCTTGTTCATGGCGTGGCCGATATGGATCGGGCCGTTGGCGTACGGAGGACCGTCGTGCAGCACGAACTTCTTGTGACCCTCGTTCTTCTTCAGAACCTGCTCGTAGACCTTGTTGTCCTGCCAGTCCTTGAGTCGCTTGGGCTCGGACTTGGAAAGACCGGCACGCATGGGAAAACCGGTCTTGGGCAGATTCATCGTCTGCTTGTACTCGTTTGCCACGGTACCCCTTTCATGTCGTGGGCGCGCACGCCCGTTGGGCACCAAAAAAGCGCCCGTCCCTACAAGCTGGGACGAAGCGCCACAAAAACGGGCTGTACGCCCGTAAAAGCTCTTCGCTTAACCACCCAGCTTAGATGCCCTCGCCCACGTATTCGCGCGCTCGCATCCGTTACTCGGCTGGCCTGTATCGACGACCACCTCGGCGATATCTACTAAGACGTGCCTGCGCGGCGCGCCCGTTGGGACCGCAGCTCCGGGGTGATTTTCATCGGTCGCATGCACGGGTTCTCAGCGCTCCCCACTCTCTGTAGCATGCGGACGGCCGACTACTCGTCCCCATCAACGCTTATGCGGAGTATGCTAGCACGTTCCGCGCCGTCGAAAAACCCTAAACATTGGTTTTATACGTTCGAAATTTCTTGCGGCCGTGGACCTTCTCTTGGAGCAAAATACCTGTAAGCACTTTATCGAACGAAAGAAGGTTGCTATGCGCACGATTGGAATGAGCGACTACACCGTTGGCGAGGATTGCTTTGACGAGCTGCCCGGCGCGCTGGCCGAGTACGGCGCGAAGAAGGTCGCGATCATCGGTGGCAAGCGGGCACTGGCCGCAGCACTTCCCGGTATCGAAGCTGCGCTGGCGGGTACCGACGTCGAAATTCTGGAGACGCGTGTCTACGGCACCAACAGCACGCGCGCCAATATCGCCAAAGTCGTGAACTCCCCTGCCTGCCAAGAAGCCGACGTGCTCATCGCCTGCGGCGGCGGCAAGGCGCTCGACACCGTAAAGACCGCAGCCATCGAGCTCAAGAAGATCGTCTTCACCGTCCCGACGATCTGCTCCAACTGCTCCGCCGCGACCGCCATTGCCGTCGTGTACAACGACGACGGATCACTCGAGGGCTATTCGTACCCCAACCGACCGGCGCACATCTTCATCAACCCCAGGATCATCGCCGAGGCTCCGGCAGAGTACTTCTGGGCTGGCGTGGGCGATGCCCTCTCTAAGCAGCCCGAGGTAGAGTACGCCACGAGTGCCGGTAATCTGGAGCACACCGCCGGTCTTGGCCTGGCACTCGCCCACACCTGCTCCGAGCCGCTGTTTACCTATGGCGTCCAGGGTCTTGAGGACGTGCGCCAGGACCTGTCGAGCGAGGCCGTCAAGCAGATCGCGCTCGATATCGTGGTCAACACGGGCTATGTCTCGAACCTGACCAATCAAAACGATTACTACTACAACTCGAGCGTGGCGCACGCGTTCTACAACGCCACCTGCAGCATACCGCGTGAGGGCACCTACCTGCACGGCGAGGTCGTGAGCCTGGGCGTGCTCGTGTTGTTCGCCTACACGGGCGACACCGAGAACCTTAAGCGCTACGCCGCCTTTAACAAGCAGATGGACCTGCCCGTGACGCTTGAGCAGGTTGGCCTTGCCGAGGCAGATATCCCGGCCCTGTGCGAGTACGCGCACGCCACCAACGAGTGGAAGCAGGGAAACCCCGAGCCCTTCACCGACGAAAAATTCGCCGCCGCCATCAAGGCCGCCAACGCCTACGGCCACACGCTCTAGCTCTAACCCATAACCACCACAAAGGGGACAGGCACCTTTGTGGTGGTTTTTTATTGCTCCACCATTCAGTTCGTACTCGAACCCGGTTCTTTACGAGAAAGGGTTCGGGTACGTTTTTTTATCGGAAATTCTGCGGAAGGACTACTCGGAACGGTAAACAGGAACGAACAAAGGCAGGGTATCATCGTGGTGATGGTATCCTGCCTTTTGTTTTGCGGAACCAAGGTCGCTTTATGCGAACTTGATCGCCACTTATATGGCGCATTGATGGCAATTGCTGCGTACGTGCGTACCGGGAGCCTGTACACCTCTGGCAAGGCGTAACACGCTAGACTTTGTTCCAAAGTCCGTGTGCTAAGGGGGCAGGGCCCTTAGAATTCCTGTGGAGTGTACGCACGTACGCAGGAAAACAGCAAATTACGCTATATCAGGGCGTTCTTTCATTGGTGAGTATGGTATACACGGCTTAGTTCAACAAATAAGAATTTATATATAAAGGAGAATATTGATGAAAATGTTTTTATGTTCGCACTTTTCAAGTGTAGGAAGTCTGATAAAAGAAGAAATTGAAAATAAAAAAGTCGCATTTATTCCAACAGCTTCGCAGCGTGAAGGCTACACCGGTTATGTCGGCTCGGCTCGAAAATTATTCAAAAAGTTGGGAGCAATCGTAACTGAAATTGATATTTCAACGGAGGCTTATTCAACGATACAGTCTCTTTTTGAAGATGCGGATGTGATCTATTTTACCGGCGGAAATTCTTTTTTCCTTATAGACCAGCTCCGTAAAACGGGAACGGATGAGCTGCTGAAGAAAGAGTTGGCAAAGGGAAAACTGATGATTGGTGAAGCGGCAGGTGCGATTGTATGCGCTCCAAGCATCCAATATATCGAGCAAATGGATGAAAAGCCGGAGGAGTACTCACAAGAAGATGATGCAGGGCTTAATTTGATTGATTTCTATGTTCTTCCGCATTTTCTTACAGCACCATTTAAGAAAGTTACCGAGAAAATAATAACTGAGTTTTCGGATTTGAATCTATGCCCAATTAACAATCGTCAGGGAATTGTAATTGATGGTGAAGGTTCAAAGGTTATTTGCAAAGACTAATTTAAACTTCCAGTTTGCTGCACTCGCTCCTAGCAGGGTTTGGGGCAGGAGGGGCGCAAGTGACGGGAGGGCCTTGTACGCGTTCCTGCGCGAGGGCCGCGGGGAGGGACTGCCTGGGTACGGCGCCTGTCAACTCGGTCTACGTCTTTGATGACCGGGTCGTACCCAATATCAACTTCACGGATGATGCCAAAACGGTCACCCGTGAGGAAGTGTTGGGTTCGAGTGCTGTGGACAATGTTCCAACATGTTGGGATCGAACTCGCTAGCCGGAATCACGCGGTACCCGTGACGCAGCAGCAGATCGACAAAAACACCGTTGCCCGCGGTGAGCGTACCGCTAAAGGTGCCATCGTAGACGCGACCCGCACCGCACGAGGGGCTACGATCCTGCAAGACGCACGCAGCGATCTCGGACGGGCCGCCCGCCTGCTCGCACATATCAAGCGCACGTTGGGCACCCAGGCGGAACTCGCGATCGACCGAGATGCCCTCGCAGGTACGGACCTCGCCGCTCACAATCTCAGACGGCTTTCGCGGCGTGGGCAGGCCGCCAAAGACCTCAGGGCACACCAAGAGTACCTCGGTCCCTGTGCGTTCACACGCTTCGAGCAGCTCGCGATGGTAGTTATCGAGCCCGTTATACTTGCAGCTCTCGCCCATCAAGCAGGCACTTACCACGATCTTCATATACAACTCTCCCCACGCAAAACGCCCCATTTGAGATAAACACTCAAATGGGGCGATTGACACTGCACAACCAGCATTACTGCTGCTTCGGCATCAGCGGATTCTCGCGCGTGAGGAGATTCATAAACTCCTCGCCCGTGATGGTCTCCTTCTTGTACAGATAACGAGCCAGCTCATGGAGCTTGAACTTGTTCTCCTTCAGGATCTGCAGAGCGCGATCGTGCGCATCCTCGATCAGCTTGGCGACAATCGCGTCCACGCGCTCGGCCGTACCGGGGGCGCAGGTGAGCGACGTGTCCTGGTTGAGGTACGCATTCTGAACGGTACCGAGTGCCATCATGCCAAACTCATCGGACATACCAAAGCGCGTCACCATGTTACGGGCGAGCTTGGTGGCCTGCTCGATATCGTTGGCGGCGCCGGTCGTCATCTCGCCAAAGATGAGCTCCTCGGCTGCACGGCCACCGCAATAGACGGCGAGCTTGTCCAGGACCTCCTGGCGTGTGGTCAGGAAGCGCTCATCCTCCTCGACCTGCATGGTGTAGCCCAGAGCACCGCTCGTGCGCGGCACGATGGTGATCTTCGTGACCGGCGCAGAACCCTTTTGGCGAGCAGCGACGATGGCATGGCCGATCTCGTGGTAAGAAACAACCTGCTTCTCGTGGTCGGACAGCACCGTGGACTTACGCTGCTGGCCGGCGATGACGACCTCCACCGACTCCTCAAAATCGTCCTGCGTAGCGCGCTTGCGGCCCTCACGGACGGCACGCAGGGCGCCTTCGTTGATAATATTAGCCAGGTCGGCGCCCGAGGCACCGGGCGTGGCGCGGGCAATCGCGGTCAGGTCAATCGGCGGCTGCGTCTTCACGCTCTTGGCATGCAACTCGAGAATGTTCTTACGGCCGGTCAGGTCGGGCAGCTCAACGGGAATGCGGCGGTCAAAACGACCGGGGCGCAGCAGGGCCGGGTCAAGGCTGTCAGGGCGGTTGGTAGCAGCGAGAACGACGATACCCTTGTGGTTATCGAAGCCGTCCATCTCTGTCAGCAGCTGGTTGAGCGTCTGCTCGCGCTCGTCATTGCCACTAAAGCCGCCGCCATCGCGCTTCTTGCCGATGGTATCGATCTCATCGATAAAGACGATACACGGGGCCTTTTCCTTGGCCTGCTTAAACAGATCGCGAACCTTAGCGGCGCCGCGGCCGACGAACATCTCGACGAACTCAGAGCCCGAAATGCTAAAGAACGGTACGCCCGCCTCGCCGGCAACAGCCTTGGCAAGCAGGGTCTTACCGGTACCCGGAGGGCCGACAAGAAGAGCACCGCGCGGCAGCTTGGCGCCGATCTCCTCGTAGCGCTGCGGCTTCTCCAGAAAGTCGACGACCTCCTTGAGGGATTCCTTGGCCTCTTCCTGGCCGGCGACATCTTTAAAGGTCACGCCCACGTCCTTGGAGGCGATCACGCGCGCGCCGGACTTACCCAGTCCACCGCCGCCAAAGTTCATCGACGGACCGTCATCGCCCATGGCCTTCTTCATGCGGCGGTTGAGCCACCAGCCGATCAGGAAGAAAATCGCCATGGGAAGAATGAGCGTAAGCAGGTAATAGGTCATCAGACCCGAGTTCTTATCGGGAACGACCGACTCAAGCGAGGCGCCAGATTCAAGCACACGATCGGTAAAGCCCGCGTCATTTGGCACACCGGTCGTCTTGTAGGCGATGTTCTCGTCCTCGCCCTTCTTGGTGTAATAAATCGTATAGTCGTCGGTGTTGTACTCGACCTTGTCAACGCTCTTCTTATCGAGCGCTTTGACAAACGTCGAATAATCGGTCTTCGTAATCTGCTGCGTGTGACCGATGTTGGGAAACAGAACGGTCGAGAGCACGAGGTAGACGACGAAGGCGATGAGCACGTAGAGGATCATATTCCGTCTACGTTTGTTGTCATCCATCTCCATCTGCTTGAACTCCATCTACTGGGGTTGATAATGTTTTCTAGAATACCCAACCCGGACGGCGATAAACCGACGCCGGGCACGAAAGGACAGAGATGGCATCACTGGAAGTCGGCAAGGTTCAAATCTATACGGGCGACGGCAAGGGCAAGACAACGGCCGCGCTGGGACTCGCGCTGCGCGCCACGGGCTATGGACTTAACGTGCTCATGCTTCAGTTTGCCAAGAAGCTGCACTGCGCCGAACATGACGCAGCACCTCGATTGGGGCTACGCATCGTACAAGCCGATCGCGACACGCCCGAAGCCTGTGCCGCACAGATCATGGAGCTGGCGCGCGAGCAGATTAGCCAGGTCGACGTGCTGATCTTGGATGAGCTGGGAGAAGCCATGCGACGGGGATTTGTGACGCGCGAAGATGTCGAAGCGTTGATCGCGATGAAACCAACCACCACGGAGCTCGTGCTCACCGGCCGTGGCTTGCTGCCCCTCGCCGACCTTGCAGACCTAGTAACCGAAATGCGCCCCGTCAAACACTACTTCGACGAAGGCCTCCTAGCCCGCCAAGGCATCGAATACTAGCCATTGCGGACGTCCCCAATGGCTATTATCGAGAAGATCAGCACCCCGATGGGCGGGGGGGGGGCGGGGCGGAGCCAGTTGCCGCTGTGATGGTAGACGGTGAACATCATGGCGGTGATTACCCAGGTTACGGGGTAAACCAGCAGCAGGTGCTCAAGCGACGGATCGAACGGCATAATCGCAAACACCCAGATCACCCTGAGCACGACGGTGCCAAAAATCGTGAGCAGCATGGGCTGCAAGCTCACGCCGGCGCCGCGGATGGAACCCGACGCGTTCTCGATAATCGAGAAAATCGCGTAGAACGGCGCGATAAAATGAAGAATCGTCGTGGTGTACACCGAAATCGAAGCATCGTCGACAAACAGACGAGACAGCGGACCCGAGAATACCAGCAGCACGGCAGACAGGCCACCAATGAGCATAAACGACAGCACGAGCGACGTATGGTAGCCCTTGCGCATGCGCTCGTAGTTGCGCGCGCCAAAGTTCTGTGCCGAGAACGTGGTGATCGACACGCCAAGCGCCTCGGTAACCATCCAGACAATGCCATCCAGGCGGCCCGAAAGACCCCAAGCCGTGGTGACATCGGCACCAAACGAGTTGACCGACACCTGAATCAAAACGTTGGAAATCGAATACGCAGCAGACTGAAAGCCAAGCGGCAGACCACACGAGATCATGCTCTTACAAATGCCAGGATCAATGCCGAGTTTGGACAGTGAAAGCCGCCACGCACCCGGTGCGTGCATCATACGAATCACGATCATCGTGGCGTTGGAGCAAATGGTCAGCGCCACCGCGATGCCACAGCCCAGAGCCTCCATATGAAGCACGGCAACGAAGATGACATCCAGCACCGCATTAACAAGGCAGCCGGAAGCGATGATCACAGCAGGCCCGCGCGTGTCGCCCACGGCGCGCAGCAGCGCCGTCCCCATATTGAGCAGCAGCGCCGCAAACATGGCGGCAAAGTAGCAACGGGCATACGCCACACCCTCGGCCAGCAGCTCATGCGGCGTATTCATCAACACAAGCATCGGCTCGACAAACATCATGCCCAGAATGGAAATGACAATGCCGCCCACCAGCGCGAGCGTCATGGCTGTATGAACCGATCGGCTCAGGCGCTCGTCATCGTGTTGACCAAAAAACTGTCCGGTAATAACGGCACAGCCAGCACCCATACCGACGCAAAAACCAATGCAGAGCTCCGTAAGCACCATCGTAGCCTGAATGCCACCCAGCGCGAGCTTACCGCCAAACTGACCAACGATATAGGTACCGATAAGCGTGTATGCCTGCTGAAAAAACGAACTAAAGAAAATGGGAACGCACAGCGACAGCAGCTGCTGCCAAATGACACCCTGCGTTACATCGATAGCCGTAGATTTCTTAGCCACACGCCCTCCCCACAAGCGTACGTCAAACAACAAAACATCAATTGAACGGCAAAGCCACTATCAGCTTAACACCGACCGAAGGCAGCAGAAACACCCCTGGCGGCAAAGCTCGAGAGCACCCCGCTAGTGATACAGCCCCGGCTGGTAGTGGTACTCGTTGCTCACATGCGGGCACAGCTGCCAAAAGGCGACGGCACTTGCCGCGGCCACGTTGAGCGAATCGACCCCATGCGCCATCGGAATACGCACGGCGCGGTCGCAGCCCGCAATGGTCTTGGCGCCCAAGCCAGCACCCTCGGTGCCCATAAAGATTGCCAGGCGGTCAATCTCCTGCAGCGCGGGATCGTCCAACGAAACCGAATCATCCGTCAGCGCCATCGCGGCACACGAAAAGCCGGCATCGTGCAGCGCCGCCAGCCCATCATGCGGCCACACGCGCGCCTCGCTGCCAATGCGCGTCCAGGGCACCTGGAACACCGTGCCCATGCTCACGCGGGCCGAGCGACGGTACAGCGGGTCACAGCACGTAGGGCTCACCAAAATGCCATCGACGTTCAGCGCAGCCGCTGAGCGGAAAATCGCACCGACGTTGGTGTGGTCGACAATGCCCTCGAGCACGCACACGCGAACCGGGCGCTCCCCCGCCGCATCGACGACGCCACCCAAGAACTCATCAACCGGAATCTGACGCGGGCGACGGAACGCCGCGAGCGCACCGCGCGTCACGTTAAAGCCCGTCAGCTGCTCCATAAGCTCCATCGAGGCCACGAACACGGGAACCGGGCCCGCACCTTCGCGTACCGCCAGGCGCTCAAACAGCGGCATCATCTGGTCGAGCCAGCGTTCACCCAAAAGAAAGCTCACCGGCTCGTATCCGGCACGCACCGCGCGCTCGATAACCTTGGCGCTCTCGGCGATAAAGATGCCCTTTTGCGGCTCCAGCACGCAGCGCAGCTCGCGCTCGGTCAGTCGCACGTAGGCATCGAGCCGCTCGTCCTCGAGCGAAACAATTCGCAGAACCTCAACGGCATCAGTCATAGCAGCCAGCCCGCACCCTTCTTTGCAGCACATCTATACCAAACGAGGCGACGCTAAGCGCCGCCCCATGCATTCAATCAACCCGATGATACCGTTCGCGCCAGGCGATTTACGCCTCAACGCGACGATACGTCACGAACTCATAATCGAGACCTTCGTCACCCTCGCCCGCGGCAATCGTGGCAACACCGCAACGCCGCGCAATCTCCCACGCGGGATCGGCATCCAAATCGGGAAAGTACGTATCCACGTCATGGATGCAATGGTTGTGCGTGACCTCGGCCTCGGTGCAATACGGCAAAAATTGCCGATACACCTCGCCGCCGCCAATCACCCACGCAACGGGCTCATCAGCCACGGCGGCCAAGGCCTCGTCAACGCTATGCACCACGTCGACACCCTCGGGCGCAAAGCCCTGGTCGCGCGTGAGCACAATGTTGCGGCGATTCTTGAGCGGTCGCCCGCCGGGAAAACTCAGCAGCGTCTTGCGCCCCATGATGACCGGGCAACCTTTGGTGCACGCCACAAAATGACGCATGTCGGCACGGTTGGACACCACCATGTCGCCCTCGCACCCAATACCCCAGTCATCGCACACGGCGACAATGGCAGAAAGCTTACACGTCATGCGCGTCACCTACACCGCAATGGGGATGTTCTTGACCTGCGGGCCGTGCTCATAGCCCTCAACGATCAGATCATCGGTCGTAAACGCATAGAAATCATGCACATCGGGGTTGAGCGTTACCTTGGGAGCCGCAAACTGCGGACGCTCGATAAGCTCGCGGACGATATCGACATGGCGGTCGTAGATATGGGCGTCGGCGATCACGTGCAGCAGCTCGCCGGGAATCATATCGACGGACTGCGCGACCATCATCAGCAAAATGGCATACTGGCACACGTTCCAGTTGTTCGCGGCCAAAATGTCCTGGCTGCGCTGATTGAGAATCATGTTGAGTGTGGGCTTGTCGTCCTGCGGGCGCTGCGTCACGTTATACGTCACGCTGTAGGCGCACGGATACAGGTGCATCTCGGACAGGTCGCTAAACACATAGGTGTTCGTCATGATGCGGCGGCTGTACGGCGTATGCTTAAGATCGTACAGCACGCGGTCCATCTGATCAAAGTCACCCTCGGCATAATGGCTCTTCTGCCCAATCTGATACCCGTAGGCTTTGCCGATGGAACCGGTCTCGTCGGCCCACTCATCCCAGATATGGCTGTTGAGGTCATGCACGTTATTGGACTTCTTTTGATAGATCCACAGGATCTCGTCCATGGCAGACTTGAGGGCCGTACGGCGCAACGTGAGCGCCGGGAACTCCTCGCGCAGGTCGTAGCGCGCCGTGACACCAAAGTTTTTAATGGTATAGGCAGGGGTGCCGTCCTCCCACACCGGGCGGACCTTTTGGCCCTCGGTCGTGGTGCCATGGTCCAAGATATCGCGGCACATGGTTACAAACTGTTGATCAGCTTTGCTCATTGACCCTCCTGTCAGTCGCCTACAAGCGAGATTCATTGTAGCCCAGGCGCACGCAGCCCCACAGCCCAAACATAAGCCCTCATTTTCTGACATATGCCAGAAATTCCTTGCGCAAATCTGCAGGTTCGTTATTCTATTGTTGACATATGTCAGAAAAGGAGTGCGCATGGCAGGAAGACGCGAGAAACTGCGCCGCGTCGGGATCATCCCCGAATATCGCGGTTTTACCCCCGATGGCCTGGCGAGCGGCGATGCCATCGACATGACGGTCGACGAACTCGAGGCGCTGCGCCTGTGCGACCTGGAAGGCCTTAACCAAGAGGCGGTCGCACAGCAGATGGGCATTGCCCGCGCCACGGTGGCGGCAATCTGCAGTCGAGCACATCGCAAGGTGGCAAACGCGCTGGTCAATGGACGGGCGATCGTCATCGAAGGCGGCAATATCGCGTACTCCCCCATCACCACAGTGACGGCCGTATGGCCAGCAAAGGAGGTCGACACCATGAGGGTGGCAACCACGTACGACAACGGCAACATCTTTATGCACTTTGGCCGCAGCGAGCAGTTCAAGATCTACGACATTCAGGACGGCAAGGTGCTCAACGAACAGGTCGTGGGCACCGGCGGCACCGGCCACGGTGCCCTTGCGGGCCTGCTCGCCAACGGCGGTGTGGACACGCTCATTTGCGGCGGCATCGGCGGCGGCGCCATCAACGCACTTGCCCAAGCCGGCATCACGGTATACGCAGGCGCCCAGGGCAGCTGCGATGCTTGCGTCGAGGCCCTTATCGCCGGCACGCTCGCACAGAACGGCGAGGCCACGTGCGGGTGCCACGGCCATGAACACGACCACGCCCACGAACATGGCGAGTCCTGCAGCTGCCACGGCCATCACGAGCACGAGGGCCACGAGGGCTGCGGCTGCCACTAACGGCACAGCACCGCGAGCTCGGGACACGACGCTGCACGCAGCCAAACAATCAAAGCCAACAACAAAGGCCACCCGGTAGCTTCCGAGTGGCCTTTGCCATATCAAGCTGGAATTACAGCCCTATTTCTTATTGCGCATCTGCGCTTCCATCTGGCGCAGCAGGTCCATATCGGACTTGGGGCCGCCCGTTCCCAGGCCGCCCATGCCGCCCAGACCCATAGCGTCCAGGCCAGGGATATTGGGCATGCGCATCTTCTTGCCCTTCTTACCCTTTTTGCCCTTCTTGCCACCGGCCTGTGCCTGATTGGCCATCGTGCGCATGCGGCCCATCATCTTATTCATCTCGCCCCACTGCTTCATAAGGCTGTTGACCTCGGTGGGGGTTACGCCGGCGCCCTTGGCGATACGCGCGCGGCGCTGGCCGTTGATGATGGTCGAGAAGGC